>ERZ780003.424-NODE-424-length-13704-cov-10.1207_pt1 | contig 13704 bp, 8 predicted proteins | sample MGYA00511931_ERZ780003 | MGnify/ENA primary metagenome ERZ780003 (study PRJEB29588, sample SAMEA2162297) | human gut metagenome | biome: human gut; feature: human-associated habitat; material: faeces | place: Denmark | collected 2008/2010 ... | reverse complement strand
CGGGAATGTATGGTGCATTCGGTTTGAAACCCGGAACTATGCAAGGGGAAATTCGGCTGAACCTTGATTCTGAGGACGAAGGCGAACTCTATATCGGCTGGGCCGGTGGTCTTGATATTACTGCTACTTTGGAATATAAGGAGGAGACGCCTATGGCCGATTTCGTTGCCCGTAAGATTACGCTGAAAGGTTTGCGTGGCGGTCACTCCGGTTTGGAAATCAATGAAGGGCGCGGTAATGCCAATAAATTGCTGGCACGCATCGTACATGATTTGCTGATTGAGTTTGACTCCCAGCTGGCAAGTTTTGAAGGTGGTAATATGCGTAATGCTATCCCCCGCGAAGCACATGCGGTATTGGTGTTCAATCCTGAGGATATGGACGGTTTGGAAGATTATATGAAGGAATACGAGGCACAACTGAATGACGAATATGCTCCGATTGAAAGTGGTATTACCCTGAGTATAGAAGAGGTAACTCTACCCACTGCCGTTGTTCCTTCAGAAATTCAGGATAATATGATTAACGTGTTGATGGCTTGCCAGAATGGTGTGATGCGTATGATTCCTACTGTTCCCGATACTGTAGAAACTTCCTCCAATTTGGCTATCGTAATCATTGCAGACGGTAAGGCCGAAGTTCGTATTTTGGCGCGTAGTTCTTGCGATACGATGAAGGATTTCCTGGCAGACAGCCTGACAGCTTGTTTCGCTATGGCAGGTATGAAGGTGGAATTGAGTGGTGGCTATTCCGGATGGCAGCCTAATGTGGATTCTCCTATACTGCATGCCATGAAGCTGTCCTATAAGCAGCAGTTTGGTGTGGAACCTGCCGTGAAGGTTATTCACGCAGGTCTGGAATGCGGTATTATTGGTGCCAATTGTCCAGGACTCGATATGATTTCTTTCGGTCCCACTTTGCGTTCTCCGCATTCACCGGACGAGCGTGCGTTAATTCCTACTGTTTCCAAGTTCTATGATTTCTTGGTGGCTACATTGGAGCAGACTCCTGAAAAGTAGAGAATACTTTATGTAATGAATAGGGGCAGGGTGCTTTATTAAGTATCCTGCCTTTTTTGTCTGTGACAGTTTGTCCTCTTTCTGCCAGAATGTCCCAGACTTATTACAATGGTATGTCAATATCCTTGCACTTTCTCCCTAAAAATTGACCTAAGTCAAGAAATATGTTATAAAACATGTTTTCTATTCGTTTTTTGCTTGTTATCTTGAACAAAGGCTCTATTTTTGTGTTGTAAAACATGAAAACAATAGAAAACTAGTAGATTTTTTAAGGATAACAAGATTGATTTTAGGAGGATAACAAAATGAAAATGTTAAAGAGTTTTTTTAAGCATGTCGGCGAAGCCGATAAGAACATTTGGGGTTACGTAATGCTTTAAGCATTCCCCCCCCTTCGTGAAGTATTGAATTTTAGTTTTCAGGTATTAGTTTAATTTTTTAAGATTATGAAAAAGAAGATTGCAAATTCATTTAAGCACATTCTTACCGCAGCTGGTAAGAATTGGATGGAGGCAATGAGATATTATAGCCTCCAAATGTGAGTACACTAACATTTAAGTATAGCACAAGGGATATGTTTGCAAACATATCCCTTGTTTTTTTGTAGGAGTAGAATAAGATTTTTTATGTCCAAAAGTACATTTGTTTGAACTTTATTCACTTCCTTTGTTATTAATACAAAGACTAACAAACGAATAATTATGAGAGTAATTCAAAGAATTTGTAGCATATTGTTACTGCTGGTTACATTTGGGGCTTCGGCATTGTATGCGCAGACGTACGATAAGTTGTGGAAGCAGGTGGAGCAGGCTCAAAAGAAAAGCCTGCCTCAAACAGTGATAAAACTGGCTGATGAAATCTATCGGAAAGGTCGGCAAGAGCAGAATGCTCCGCAAATGTTGAAAGCCTACATTTGTAGGGAGACTTATCAAGAGGGGCTGACTCCGGACAGCCTTTACTCCAGTCTGAAATATATGGAATCTTGGGCACAATCGGAGAGGAATCCGGTGAACAAGGCTATTCTACACTCTTTGTTGGCATATGAATATGCTGACTTGATGCGGAAGAATCGCCGTGTCTTGCTGTCACGTACTTTACTGACTGTTGACGAGGTTCCAGCAGATATCCGTGAGTGGAGTATCAGCCAGTTTGTGGATAAAATAGATAGGTGTAACCGTGCATCCTTGCAGGATTCCATCCGCTTGCTCAATACATCTGCAGAACAATATGTGCCTTTTGTGGTGTTGGAAGACGGTAGCCGGTTCTATGGGCACGATATGTACCATCTATTGGTGAGCCGTGCTGTTGATGCTTATCGGCAGCTGGATGGTTTCAGCGTGGATTCTTTGGTACAGACCCGTATCGAAAGGATTTATCTGGATATGATGAATGCTTATCGCCATCGTGCCGGTTCGGAAGATGCTATGTTGCTCTGTTCTCTTGATTATTGGAACTGGAAGTTGACCGGTGGTATCAGCCAGCAGCCTTATCCTACTTTCCGAATGCGTCAGGAAAAGGCTAATCGGGAATATCTTGAGGTTTTGAATAAATTGATAAAGGAATACGGTTCACGAGAGGTTTGTGCCGAGGTTTACATTCATAAAGCCAACCACCTGCGCCGTTTGGAACCGAAACGCGCTGATGAGGCTCTAAAAGTCTGTGAAGAAGGCTTGAAGCGCTATCCTGCGTATAAGCGTATCAATGAGTTGAAAAATATCCGTGAACAGATTTTACAGCCTGAACTCATTCTGACTATGAATGAAAGCGGTTATCCCGGCGATTCGGTGAATATGAGGCTGCATTATCGTAATGTCGAGGGCTTCACTCTCAACTTATATACCACTACTTTAAGTGAAGTACCTTGGATGGACCATGGTATAAATAAAGATACTTATAGAAAGTATGCCCGGAAGTTTTCTTCCACGCATTTTGGCTTAAAGCCGTTGCCAGGCAAGGATAAATTGCCTGAAGATGTCCCTTATCTTGCCTCGGACACTGTATTTAAGTTCATGATTCCTCGGGAAACGGGAGTCTATATTCTTCAAATAGTACCTGATACTGAAACGGCCCGTACAGATGATAAATTTCTGGTATCTACCCGCTTCAAGGTGCTGACATTGGATTTGGGTGACAACCGTATGGAAGTGGCTACATTGGATGCCCGTAGTGGACAGCCGATTGCTGGTGCCAAGGTGAGTTTCTACTCTTTTTATGATGAGAAGAATAGAAAAGCGATGGCAGAGGTACTGACTGATGCCGGGGGGAAAGCTGTATTACCCTGGCAGAGTGAAATCCGAAGTTATGTGGCGCGTAAAGGCAGAGACACAGCCATGATGCCGCAGAACGTTTATATGAATCATCCTTATTACGGTATTAAGGATACAGATTGGAGGCAGATGGCATTGCTGACAGACCGTTCGCTTTATCGTCCCGGGCAGACCGTTCATGTAAAAGGGATAGCTTACAAGCAGAATAGTGATAGCGCCCAGGTACTACAAGGAGTTGATTATGAGCTTGTCTTGTTGGATGCCAACCGCAAGGAACTTGCCACCAGGAAGGGGCGGACCAATGATTTCGGCTCTTTTGCTACGGAGTTTGTACTTCCGGCAGCTTGCCTGAATGGCATGTTCAGCATACGAACCAAAGAGCCTCAATCTACCGTCACTTTTAGGGTAGAGGAGTACAAGCGACCTACGTTCGAGATTGCCTTCACTCCGGTTTCGGAAGCTTATCGGCTGGGTGACAAGGTTGTGTTGAAAGGAAATGTCAAGGCCTTCAATGGCATGATGGTGCAGGATGTGCCATTGGCATATACGGTGACTCGCCGGAATCCGAGACCTGGTTATTGGAGCAATGCTGATAAACCATTATTGTCTGACACCATACAATTGGATACCAACGGGGATTTTTCCATACCCTTGACTTTGGAAGCTCCGGCTGTAGATACAGACGGGTATGGGAGTGTGTATACTTATCATGTGGAGGCGGTGGTGACGGATGAGGCCGGTGAAACGCAATCCGCTTCGTATAACTTGTTGGCAGGTCCTAAGGCTTATTCCTTTGATATTCGCTTGCCTCAATATGTTTGTAAGGAAGACAGTATGCTTTTCACTTTTGGAGTGAATAATGTAATGAATATTCCTCAGCACATTGAAGGTTCCTATTGCCTTTATCCATTTGCAGAACAAAATGGGGCAAGGAATATTGCAGGTTCTGAACCCTTGGATGATGTTGTATTGGAGGGTACCTTCACAGCCAATCGGCTCCAGGATTTTTCGGCTTGGAACAAGCTTCCTTCAGGTAACTATCGCTTGAAACTTTCTGTACGTGATAGTTTGGGACGTGAAGAGAATAACGGGGCATATGGCAGTGACAGTTTCATGCTCTTTTCAAAGAGTGACAAGCGTCCGGCTGCGTTTACAGATTTCTTTTATTATAAAGAAAATGAGGAATTTGATGTACAGTACCCTGCCGCTTTTCTTTTGGGGACTTCTTATCGGGATGCATATGTGCTGATGGATGTCTTTTGTGACAGAAAACGCATTGAAAGCCGTGTGTTGCAGTTGAATGATACTATTATTCGTATGGAATTCCCTTATAAGGAAGCATATGGCAAGGGAATCACCATTCTTTTCAGTTTTGTGAAAGCTGGCGAGATGTACAGTCATCAGGTTGAACTGAAGAAGCGGGAGCCGGAACGTGCTCTCGACATGAAATGGGAAGTGTTCCGTGACCGTTTGCGTCCCGGACAGGAAGAAGAGTGGAAGCTCGTCATAAAGACGCCTCAAGGTATGCCTGCTGCGGCTGAGATGTTGGCTACGATGTACGACGCTTCACTGGATAAGATTTATAAGAGTAACCAGATACTACGGGTTTTCTATCCGGATAATCTGTATGGGGCATTCCGTGGTGCGAGCCGTTATAATAGCAATTACTTCTCCGTTTATTTCCCGTTGAAGGCTTGGAGGGTTCCGGTGTGGTCGTTTGACTACTTCTGTTCTTCTTATATGGATGGAAGGATGCGGATAGTGATGGTAGAAGACAATGCGCTTTTGGAAGAAGTAAGTGTTGTGGGGTATGGGACTACCCGGAATAGCTCTTTGACCGGTAATCTTAGAATACGTGGTGCCAACCAGCCGATGCTTGCTTCCAAAGCAGAATCCGGGAATGCCGTTGAAGTGAAATATGTTCCTGCACAAGTAGCGGAAGACGCGGTGGAAGATGTTGTTTTTGAATCGGAAACGATACCGGTTGGCGAGGCCTTGCAACCTATTGAGGGGCTTCGCACCAACTTTGCCGAAACAGCCTTTTTTTATCCTCAACTTCGTACAAACGAACAAGGGGAGCTTGCGTTTTCTTTTACGATGCCGCAGAGCTTGACTCGTTGGAATTTCCGTGGTTATTCACATACTAAGGATATGCTGACTGGGATGTTGGATGCTTCCGTTGTAACTGCCAAGGAGTTTATGCTGACTCCGAATATGCCTCGGTTTGTCCGCGTTGGAGATAAAACACAGATAGCCGGAACAATAGCCAATCTGACGGGTAAAGCGGTGAAAGGAACAGCAGTATTCACACTGTTCGACCCTATGACGGAGAAAGTTATTGCTACTCAACGTCAGAAATTCTTGGTAGAAGCAGGAAGAAATACTGCTGTCAACTTCCATTTCGAAGTGTCCGACCGCTATGATTTGCTTGGTATTCGTATGGTTGCCGATGGAGGTACGTTTAGCGATGGCGAGCAGCATCTGTTGCCCGTATTAAGTAATAAGGAGTATATTACGGAAACGCTTGCTATGCCTATCCGTGGCGAGGAGACCCGTACGTTCTCATTAGACAGCCTTTTCAACCGTAATAGCCGTACAGCGACAGACCGTCGTCTGACTGTAGAATTTACCGGGAATCCGGCTTGGTATGCTGTACAAGCGTTGCCGGCATTGAGCCTGCCTGCCAATGATAATGCCATTTCTTGGGCTACAGCTTGGTATGCCAATAGTCTGGCAGGCTTCATTGCCAACAGCCAGCCCCGCATTAAGACTGTATTTGACAGTTGGAAGGCTGCCGGTGGCACGAAAGAAACCTTCCTCAGCCAGTTGGAGAAGAATCAGGATGTGAAGAATATCCTGCTCAGCGAGTCTCCGTGGGTACTGGAAGCTACTACTGAAGCCGAACAGCAGGCACGTATTGCCACGCTGTTTGATATCAACCAACTGAATAACCGCAATCTTTCCGCTTTTACCAAATTGAAAGAATTGCAGGGTGAAGACGGTGGATGGAGCTGGTATAAGGGAATGTCCGGTAGCCGCTATATAACTGGCTATATTACAGAATTACTTGTTCGTCTTCCTCTGCTGACGAAAAATGAACTGTCTGAAGAAGTTGCCGCCATGCGGCAGAAAGCTTTCGGCTATTTGAATCGGCAGGCCTTGGAAGAGTATCGCAATATCCGTAAAGCCGAAAAAAATGGCGCCAGAATTACTGCCAACTCCGAATCGGCAATGACATATCTGTATCTGATAGCCCTTAGCGGCGAACAAGTGCCGGCAGACAATCAAGCGGCTTACCGCTATTTCCTATCAAAAGTAGGTGCCAATCTTAAAGATGGAACCATGAGCAGCAAGGCGCAGTCTGCCATCATCCTGAAAGCAGTAGGGCGTACAGCCGAGGCGAATGAATTCATCGCTTCCCTCAAGGAACATCTGGTACAGACGGATGAACTGGGTGCATACTTTGCTTTCCAAGCAAATCCGTATAACTGGGGTATGCTGCCCATCCCTGCCCATGTGGAAGTAATGGAAGCCCTGCGTATGGCAGGTGGCAACGATGCTTTGGTGGAGGAAATGAAACTCTGGCTGCTGAAACAGAAGCAGACTACCAGTTGGAATTCTCCGGTTGCAACGGCTGATGCTGTTTATGCATTGCTTTGTCAAGGTACTAATCTGCTGGAAAGTCGGGGAGACGTACGTATCACGTTAGGTAACAAAGTTTTGGAAACATTGTCGCCTACAAAGACCATAATCCCGGGTTTGGGTTATGTCAAGGAAACCTTCGCTCAAGGAAGTCCGGAGCTGAAAGCTAAAACCGTCACCGTAGAGAAACGGGATGCAGGCATTGCCTGGGGAGCTGTTTATGCCCAGTATCTGTCACCCATATCTGATGTAAAGCAGCAGGGGGGTGAATTGAATGTAGAGAAGAAACTTTATGTAGAGCGTATATCGGCCGGTGGTAGCAAGTCCTTGCAACCGGTTACGGAAGGGACCGTATTATCCGTCGGTGATAAAATAGTGGCCCGTTTGACTATCCGCTTGGACCGTACTATGGATTTTGTTCAGTTGAAAGACCAGCGGGGTGCCTGCTTTGAACCTATAGGCTCGCTTTCCGGTTATCGTTGGAGTAATGGCCTCGGTTATTATGCAGAAGTGGAAGATGCCGCAACCAATTTCTTCTTCGACCATTTGGGCAAAGGCGTTTATGTCTTAGAGCACAGTTATCGCATAGCCCGTGGCGGAACATACGAAACGGGGCTGGCCACGATACAGTGTGCGTATGCTCCGGAGTATGCTTCGCATTCGGCGGGAGGGATAATTGTAATAAAGTAACAATAGAGTATGGAGCGGAGCGCAATTTGTACAAATTGCGCTCCGCTATTTTAGGTACTCTCGCTAAAAACACCTATTTTTGTCCGACTAATATTGAATGAGAGTGGCAGAATTAGGAAATCTTGATATTAAGAAAAATAGATGAAGCGGATATTGATAACTTTATATGTGCTTGCAAGTGTGGTATTGACTGCTGTAGCGCAAGCTCGTTTTACCTCGAATACAGAGATGTACAGTTTCGGCCAGATAGAATGGAAGCATCCCGTGACTGTGCAATATACCATCACCAATACGGGTGACCAGCCTTTAGTGCTTACAGAAGTAGAGCCGGATTGCGCCTGCTCCGTGGCCCAGTGGACAAAAACGCCTATTGCTCCGGGGGCAAAAGGAACAGTAAATGTGACTTTTGACGCCAAGGCATTGGGACATTTCCAGAAATCTGTGGCTATTTACAGCAATGCGCAACCCAATCTGGTCTATTTGAAGTTCAATGGTGAAGTAGTACAGGAAATCAAGGACTTTACCAAGACGCATCCCTATCTTATCGGTCAGATACGTATTGACAAGAACAGCCTCGACTTCCCCGATATTCAGCATGGTGAGCAGCCGGTGATTCATATCGGCGTGGTCAATCTTTCCGACCGTCCTTATGAACCGGTACTGATGCATCTGCCTCCTTATTTGCAGACAAAAGTAGAGCCCAATGTCTTGCAAAAGGGAGAAAAAGGAGTGATTACACTTACATTGAATTCGGAAAGACTGACTGGCCTCGGACTGACTCAAACGTCGGTCTATCTTTCTCGCTTCTCCGGTGACAAGGTGGGCGATGAAAACGAGATTCCCGTTTCTGCCATTCTTTTACCGGATTTCTCCGGAATGACGGAAGTGGAGAAGGCAAATGCTCCTGTCATCAGCCTTTCTACCAAAGAAGTTGATATGAGTGCGATATTGGCAAAGAAGTCAAAAGCACGTCAGGATATTACCATTACCAATACCGGGCGTTCTCCTTTACAGATAAACAAACTCCAGGTATTCCACCCGGCAGTGGGAGTTAACCACAAGAAGAGTGTATTGCAACCCGGTGAAAGCACCCGCCTGCGGGTAACGGTAGTGAAGAAGAATATAGGCAAGAAGCGCCGTCATCTGCGTCTGCTGATGATTACCAATGACCCGATGCAGCCGAAAGTTGAAATCAACATTAAAGCAAAACAATAAGAAGTCGTAAAGTCCTTCATAACTCATAACTTATAACTCACAAATAGCCATGGAACATCCCGAAAATAATGAAGCATATAAAGGCTTGGTTGTCAATGCAGGCATTGAGCAACCTTCATCGGTCAATCCTTACTTGAAGAACCGTCCCAGGCGGAAGAAACGCGAGCTTTCCGTATCAGACTATGTGGAGGGTATAGTGAAAGGTGATGTTACGGTACTCAGCCAGGCTGTAACACTGGTGGAAAGTGTGAAACCGGAGCACCAGGCTGTGGCGCAGGAGGTGATAGAGAAGTGTTTGCCCTATTCGGGCAACTCCGTCCGTGTGGGTATCAGTGGTGTGCCCGGTGCCGGTAAAAGTACCTCTATTGATGTATTTGGCTTGCATGTACTGGAGGAACACGGCGGCAAGTTGGCCGTTCTTGCCATTGACCCGAGCAGTGAACGCAGCAAAGGCAGTATTCTCGGTGATAAGACGCGTATGGAGAAGCTCTCCGTTCATCCCAAGTCCTTTATACGTCCCAGTCCCTCTGCCGGTTCGCTGGGTGGCGTGGCACGCAAGACGCGTGAAACGATTGTGCTTTGTGAGGCTGCCGGTTTCGACAAGATATTTGTAGAGACGGTAGGGGTGGGGCAGAGTGAGACTGCCGTACATTCTATGGTAGACTTCTTCCTGCTGATACAGCTGGCGGGTACGGGCGATGAGTTGCAAGGCATCAAACGCGGCATCATGGAAATGGCCGATGGCATTGTTATTAATAAGGCTGATGGCGACAATCTGGAGCGGGCCAGACTGGCAGCAACGCAGTTCCGTAATGCGCTGCACCTCTTCCCGGCTCCGGAGAGCGGTTGGACACCCCAAGTGCTGACTTATTCCGGTTTCTATAATCTTGGTGTAAAAGAAGTATGGGATATGGTCTACAAATACATTGACTTTGTGAAAGATAACGGCTATTTTGAATACCGCCGCAATGAGCAAAGCAAATACTGGATGTACGAGACCATTAACGAACAGCTGCGCGACAGCTTCTACCACAATCCGCAGATTGAAGCGATGCTGACTGGCAAGGAAAAACAAGTGCTACAGGGCAACTTGACTTCTTTTGTGGCTGCCAAGAACTTGCTGGACACCTATTTTGCAGAACTGAAGAAATAAGGGCATATCCCTTTCCCTATATCGATGACTAAGGAAAACAACATGGAAGTGGCGCGGCGGTTTACCCGCCGCCTTCATGAACTCCCTTCTGAGGAGCTGGAGCTCATTGCCGGTTTGTTTGTACGCCGTGAGGTGCACAAAGGAGAACTGTTGATTAGTGAGAAAGATATAGCCAGGGATATTGTTTTCGTAGAGAAAGGACTGCTTCGCCAGTTCTATTTCAAAGAAGGCCGGGACATTACAGAGAACTTTGCCTGCGACGGTGACGGCGCTATGTGTATCGTCAGCCTTTTCACCGGACGCCGTAATTGCCTTCAGCTGGAATCCCTGGAGGAAGGCGTCATCTGGAGCATTTCGTATGCAGGACTGGTCGAACTCTCTGAGCGTTATCTGCATATAGCCCGTCTGCTTCGCCATTTATTGGAGGGGTCTTTAATGCTTTCCCAATATAAAGCAGACTCTTGGCGTTTCGAAACCTCACGCGAGCGGTATGCGCGCTTCGTCAGGGATTATCCGGAGATAGCCCGGCGTGCCTCAGTCAACCACATAGCATCTTATCTGTTAATGACTCCCGAGTCTCTGAGCCGGGTACGTGCCGGAGTACTGTGACGGTGGAACGGCTGTTTTATACGGCTTTCCCTTCTTTCTCGAAATCCTTGCGTGACTTGCTTTGTGTCACGATGTACACTCCCAGGAATACCAAGGCTATGGCTATTCCCTTTTCCAAATTGAACACTCCCAATCCTAAGATGATGGCAACGGTTGAGGCCACGATGGGCTGCATGTAGTTGTACATGCTCACCACAGTGGGGCGCAACAGCCTCTGCGCACTCATTATGAAGATATAGGCAAGGAAGCTTCCTCCCACAACCACATATCCCGCTTGCAGCAGGGCGGCTGTAGATATTTCGCTCCACTGTATGGCAGCCACGTCGTGGTAAGAGAACGGGATGTAGCACATGGAGGCATAGACAAACATCCATTTGTTCAGGGTGATGGGAGAGTATTTTTGCGACAACCCCTTGAATACGGTCAGATAAATGGAGAAGCTGATTTGGGCGAGCAGGCAGAGAAGGTCTCCGATGAGGCTGCCATTGCCGGCACCGGTGGTCTGGCTGCTCATGATGAGTATGAATGCGCCCATAGCCCCTACAAAGATGCCCAGCACTTTCTTGTTGGTGACCGGCTCTTTCAGATAGATTGCAGCCACTATCATGGTGACGATGGGCAGTGTGGTTGTAACGATGGAGGCGTCTATGGGCGAAGTCATGGAGAGTCCGAAGATATAGACACCCTGATTGAATACCAGCGCGAAGAGTGCGGCGAAGAATATCTTCAGCATGTCCCGGTGGTCCACCTGCTCGCGTTTGCAGAACAAGGAGAGGAGCCAGAAGCAGGCGGCTGCGCCTACCATGCGGAATGTGGTTACTGACAACGCGGAAAACTCCGCTAAGGCCGACTTGCCGATAGGTGCCATCAGCCCCCATAAGATATTTGCGGTAAGGGCGAACAGATGCCCTTGAATGTTCTTGTCCATACTCTTTTGTTCTTTGCGGGTGCAAAAGAACAACTATTTTCTGAAAAGAGAAAATCTTTCATTATATGATTTTTCTGGTTCATGGGCGTAGAAATAAGAGATTATCGTGTATATTTGCTTCTAATTAAAAGCAAGAAACCATGGAAGTACAAGCCAATTACATCAAGCGTATCGAAATACACGGATTGTGGCATCGGTACGATATTGCCTGGGACCTGCGTCCTGACGTCAATATACTTTCCGGCATCAACGGAGTGGGGAAGACCACTATCCTGAACCGTTCGGTCAACTATCTGGAACAGACATCGGGTGAAGTGAAGAGTGACGAGAAGAACGGCGTACACGTCTACTTCGACAACCCCGCAGCCACCTTTATCCCCTATGATGTAATCCGCAGCTACGACCGCCCCCTTATCATGGGCGACTTTACGGCACGCATGGCCGATGCCAACGTGAAGTCGGAACTGGACTGGCAGCTCTATCTGCTCCAGCGCCGTTATCTGGACTACCAGGTGAACATCGGCAACAAGATGATAGAACTGCTCAGCGGTGATGAAGAGCAGCGTAGCCTGGCTCCCTCCCTTTCCCTCCCCAAGCGGAAGTTCCAGGATATGATTGACGAGCTTTTCAGCTATACCCATAAGACGATAGACCGCAAAAGCAACGACATCGTTTTCTATCAGAACGGTGAGCGCCTGCTGCCCTACAAGCTGTCTTCGGGCGAGAAGCAGATGCTGGTCATCCTGCTGACCGTGCTGGTGCGTGACGATGACCACTGCGTACTCTTCATGGACGAGCCGGAAGCCTCCCTGCACATCGAATGGCAGCAGAAGCTCATCGGCATGATACGCAACCTGAATCCCAATGTGCAGCTTATCCTCACCACCCATTCGCCCGCCGTCATCATGGAAGGCTGGCTGGATGCCGTCACCGAAGTCAGCGAAATCTCCTCCCTAATCCCTAATCCTTAATCCCTGCCCAAGTGTCCACTTCTTTAAAACATAACCTTACTTCCGCCTATCTGGATGCCGCCCGCAAGTTGTCTCCCAAGAGAGCACGCAGGCGCATAGTGGCGTATGTGGAGAGCTATGACGACATCGCTTTCTGGCGGACGCTGCTGTCCGAGTTCGAGAATGAGGAACGTTATTTTCAAGTGATGCTTCCCTCGGCCACCTCTCTGGCAAAGGGCAAGAAGATGGTGCTGATGAATACGTTGAACACATCGGAGCTGGGCCGCAGCCTGATAGCTTGTGTAGACAGCGACTACGACTTCCTGCTGCAAGGTGCCACCAAGGTGTCGCATAGGATAAACAAGAGTCCCTATATCTTCCAGACTTACGGTTATGCCATCGAGAACTTCCACTGCTTTGCCGACAGTCTGCATGAAGTCTGTGTGCAGGCCACGCTGAACGACCGGCATATCCTGGACTTCCCCGCTTTTCTGAAGCGTTATTCTCAGATTGCCTATCCGCTGTTTCTGTGGAATGTCTGGTTCTACCGCCAGCACGACACACACACTTTCCCGATGTACGACTTCAACGCCTGCGTGCGTTTGCAAGAGATAAACCTGCGTCATCCTTACCGTAGTCTGGACGAGATGCAAAAGACGGTGTCGGCAAAGCTGTCCGAACTGCAAGCCCGTTTCCCCCGCTACATCGACCGGGTGGAGCAGCTGGGCACGGAGTTGGAACGTTTGGGACTGACTCCGGACAATACCTATCTTTATATCCAAGGACACCATATCATGGATTGTGTAGTGCTGAAAATCCTTATCCCGGTATGTACGGTGCTGCGTCGTGAACGCGAGCAGGAGATAAAGCGCCTGGCAGAGCATAACGAACAGTTCCGCAACGAACTGACGGGGTATGAGAACAGTCAGGTCAATGTATCCGTGATGCTGAAAAAAAACAGCGGCTACAAGAACCTTTATCTTTATCAGTGGTTGAAAGAAGACATTATGGAGTTCCTCGAGCGGGAGGAACAGTCGCGTAGATAAGATTGCCGTTATGATAAACATACGATTATGGAGATATTGAAGAAGATAGACGACCTTTTAATCGGGTGGGGCATATCCCCTTCCCGGGCTGATATGCTCGACCAATTCATTGCCTTCGCACTGATACTTGCCGTTGCTTTCCTGGCGGATGCCCTATGCCGGAAAATCCTGCTGAAGGTAGTGGC
>ERZ780003.418-NODE-418-length-13782-cov-9.10789_pt1 | contig 13782 bp, 8 predicted proteins | sample MGYA00511931_ERZ780003 | MGnify/ENA primary metagenome ERZ780003 (study PRJEB29588, sample SAMEA2162297) | human gut metagenome | biome: human gut; feature: human-associated habitat; material: faeces | place: Denmark | collected 2008/2010 ... | reverse complement strand
TCATACGAACCGGGGGTTCTCTCTCCCAACAATTTGATGATATGCCAACCAAATTCAGTACGAACAGGCTTCGAGACTTCTCCGATTTCATTCAAAGCAAATGCGGCCTTTTCAAAAGACGGTATTATCTGACCCGTCGTCAACAATGGTAACAAACCTCCTTTCTCTGACGATGACTGATCTTCGGAATAGCGACGTGCCAATTCGGAGAAGTCTGCCCCTTTTTGTATTTTATCGTAAATTTCCCAAATTTCTTTTTCCCGTTCTTTTTGGACTTTATCCGGAGCATTTTGAGGAACTTTCAACATAATATGAGATAATTCCAACGCCCGGGTAGGACGACGATCGGTTACCTTGATCAGATGATATCCGAATTGCGTTTCTATCGGCATGGATATTTCTCCCACTGCGGTTTCGTAAGCAGCTTTCTCAAAAGGATATACCATATAGAATGCTCCGAAATATCCTAAATATCCATTATTATTTTGTACAGATGGATCTTCGGAGTAGCGACGTGCCAATTCTGAAAAATCTGTTCCTTTTATGGCTTCTTCTCTCACTTTAAGATAGGTATTTGACTCATAATATATTTTGTCAAAACTCACACCCATTTTACGGTAAGTTTCATCAAAACCTTCATACACCCAGTTGTTCATTTTAGCCCAAAGCGCACGCACTTCCGGATCATTAGCTTCCCACTTCACCAGCATTTCGCGGGCTTCATTCATTAGAGGAGAAGCGGCTTCAGCCTTTGCTTTAGCTTCTTCTTCCGTCGCACCTTCAGACTGAAATTTAGCCATCAATTCCTTCACTTCAGCTTTATAGTGCTTATCAAAAGCTACGTAATAATCGCCTACCAAGTGGTCCCCCTTCTTTCCGGATGATTCGGGTGTTTCACCGTTACCATATTTGGACCAGGCCAGCATGGACTTACAAATATGAATACCACGATCGTTGACAATATTTGTTTTTACCACTTTATTGCCATTTGCCATCACAATGTTGGCTAAAGCATTGCCCAGAAGATTATTACGTACATGTCCCAAGTGAAGTGGTTTGTTGGTATTGGGTGAAGAGTATTCGATCATCACCAACGGAGAATTATCCGTGGCAGCAACAATACCGTATTGCTTATCAACATGAATGTCATTCAACAATTCAATCCAGGCGGAAGAAGCGATAGTCAGGTTCAGGAAACCTTTGATCACATTGAATGCAGCTATCGAAGGCTCGTTAGCTTTCAGGTATTCGCCAATCTCCTGTGCTGTCTGCTCCGGTCCTTTCTTCGACATGCGCAGGAAAGGAAAAACTACCAGCGTGAGGTGTCCCTCAAATTCTTTCTTGGTTTTTTGCAGTTGCACCTGTACGGCAGGCACGTCCTGTCCATACAGCGCTTTCAGTCCGTTGATGACGGACGCTACCAGTTTATCTTCTATATTCATGATTTAAAAGTATTTTCCGGGTGCAAAGATACTATATTTTGGCGAATTACGCGTTGCATCTGTACGGATAATAAAAAAGGAGACACCTCATAGCGCCTCCTTTTCTATTTTTCATTCATAGCCTTCCTTTATTCGATGGCCAAAGTCAACTCCATACCAGGTTTAAACTTAGCAACTCTCTTTGCAGGAATCGTAATGCTCTGTTTGGTAGAAGGATTAATGCCCAGACGTGCTGCTCTCTCTGCTACAACGAACGTACCGAAGCCAACCAATGATACTTTGTCACCAGCCTTTAGGGCTTTCGTGATTGCTGCCATGAAAGCATCTAATGCTTTCTTAGAATCCGTTTTTGTCAAACCGGACTCTGCCGCCATAGCGTTGATAAGTTCTGACTTATTCATAATACTAAAATTAAATAATTAATATGTTACACAAAAGATATCCGCATTAGTCATTCACAAACCTCTACAAAAATAGAGCAATATTTCTGAATATCAAATAAAAACATTAAAAAAAGATTGGATTTTGGCGAAAAATAAAGAATAGAAAGGCCTTTTTCTGTTATAGAACAGAATTTATTCGTATTTTTGCGACTCATTGAACGAAATAACAGATTATGAATGCTATACCAACAGTTACTAAGAACCTATTAATCATTAATGTACTGGTCTTTCTTGCGACCATTGTTGCTCAAAGTTATCATCTTGATTTAGCCCGTTATCTGGGACTTCATTTCTTTCTTGCCGATGACTTTAACGTAGCGCAACTTATCACATACATGTTCATGCATGGAGGTTTCACACATCTTTTCTTTAACATGTTTGCCGTGTGGATGTTTGGTCGCATACTCGAACAAGTATGGGGACCCAAACGTTTTTTATCTTACTATATGATATGTGGTATAGGTGCAGGCTTAATCAGCATGCTGGTAACCTACATACGCATTCAGGCTGCAAAGACCGGAATGAGTCCGGAAATGATTAACACCGTATATCAGGAAGGCGCTCAAATCATACGGGATAATATGAATTACACCTATCCGCCCATGGCAAATCTGAATGCTCTCTTAAACGGAGTTACCGTAGGAGCTTCAGGAGCCGTGTATGCCATTTTGCTGGGCTTCGGAATGCTGTTCCCCAACCAGCCGCTATTCATATTTCCGTTGCCGTTTCCGATAAAAGCCAAATACTTTGTTATCGGATATGCACTGATTGAACTGTACGCTGGTTTTGCCAACAATCCTAACGACAATGTAGCGCACTTCGCACACTTGGGTGGTATGATATTCGGTTTTATACTGATAATGTACTGGAGAAAAAAAGATAGAGGAAATGGGTACTATTATAACTGACCTTAAAGAAGCTTTTCGCAGAGGGAATATTTATATCCAGCTGATTTATATCAACGTAGCTGTTTTTGTAGTCACTACGCTGACGGAGGTAATTCTGCAATTATTCAATCGCAGCCTCGGCGGTGTGTTTGAATGGCTGGAATTGCCAGCTTCACTCACACAGTTCATCATACAGCCATGGTCACTGTTCACATATATGTTTATGCATGCAGGATTTTTACATATCCTGTTCAACATGTTGTGGCTATACTGGTTCGGAGCACTATTCCTAATGTTCTTCTCGGCCAAACATCTGCGCGGGGCGTATATCTTAGGAGGTATTTGCGGTGGATTATTGTACATGGCAGCCTTTAATATCTTCCCGTATTTCCGCCCGATGGTCGATTATTCATTCATGTTGGGGGCATCCGCTTCCGTGCTTGCCATCGTAGCTGCTACAGCGTACCGCGAACCTAACTACCCCATCCGGCTGTTCCTCTTTGGTACGATACGGTTGAAATATCTGGCACTGATTGTCATCGGTACGGATTTACTGTTCATTACATCCAGCAATGCGGGCGGACATATTGCCCACTTGGGTGGTGCATTGGCCGGACTCTGGTTTGCTGCCGGACTCAGTAAAGGAAAAGATATCACTGCCTGGATTAACAAAATTCTAGATGCTATCGTTTCACTGTTCAGCTTCAAGCCCCGCAAACCGAAGATGAAAGTTCACTATGGTAACAGCCGTCAGAAAGACTATGACTACAACGCCCGCAAGAAATCTCAATCCGAAGAAATAGACCGTATCCTCGATAAACTGAAAAAATCAGGATATGAAAGCCTGACCACAGAAGAAAAGAAAAGTCTTTTCGATGCGAGCAAACGATAGTACAGAAAATGGGAATAAAGCATATTGGTAAATTCGTAGCCTATCTGATTTTAGCGGTTAATATTTTCTTTATAAGCTTGCTGCTTCTCACCGCTTACAGCCCGCACATCAAGCCGGTTGCTCACCCCGTAGAGTCCTGCTTCGGGCTGACATTTCCTATTTTCCTGGTGATAAACATCTGCTTTTTCATTTTTTGGCTTATTATCCAAAAGTATAAGTTTGCACTTTTTCCACTGGTAGCATTTCTTTTATGCTATTCACAAATACGGACTTATTTCCCGCTCAATTTCCACACAAGCAAATTACCTGAAAACAGTTTCAAGGTTTTGTCATATAACATCATGGGCTTCGACGGAGCCGTCAAAAAAGATGGCGAGAATCTCATTCTGAATTATCTGAAGAACAGCGGAGCAGATATCTTATGCCTGCAAGAATACCAAACGATAGAATCTCCCCGGTATCTCAGCCAGAAAGATGTGGAAAAGGCTTTAAAAGATTATCCCTATCATAACATCCAGATAGTGGGAAGAGGAAGTGGAAAAGGCCACACCAACCGGATAGCCTGCTACTCTAAATTCCCTATTCTTTCATCCCGTACACTGGACTATGCCAGTGAATACAATGGTTCAGTGGTCTATGAACTGAAAATGGGAGAAGATACCGTAATGCTCATCAACAATCATCTGGAATCTAACAAACTGACTAAAGAAGACAAAGTAGTCTACGAAAGTATGCTCAAATCTCCTGAAACGGAAAAAGTTAAAAGCGGTGCACGCCTGCTCATCCGCAAGCTAGCAGAAGCATCCGCCATTCGTGCCCCACAAGCAGACAGTATCGCTCAGGAAATCGCAGCGTCACGATACCCTTATATTATTGTCTGCGGCGACTTTAACGATACTCCCATCTCCTATGCACACCGGGTCATTGAAAAAGGATTAAATGATGCTTTTACCAAGTCCGGCCGCGGACTGGGTATCTCTTATAATCAAAATAAATTCTATTTCCGGATAGACAATATCCTGGCAAGCAAAAACCTTAAACCTTATAACTGTACGGTGGACCGTTCTATAAAAGAATCCGACCATTATCCAATCTGGTGTTATCTGAAGAAAAAAGATTGAAAACGAATCAATAATTAATACTTTATACCTAATACTTAAAACTTATGTTTAAGAAGTGTATTTTTATTTTAGCTACAAGTTGTATGATGTACTCCTGTACCACACAGACGGAAACTAATCCGTTCCTGACTGAGTTCCAAACCGAACATGGCGTACCGCCTTTCGATAAAATCAAACTGGAACATTATGAACCTGCCTTTCTGAAAGGCATTGAAGAGCAAAATGCAAATATCGATGCAATAGTGAACAACTCCGAAGCGCCAACCTTTGAAAATGTAATTGTGGCTCTTGACAATAGTTCCCCGATACTGGACCGGGTTAGCGCCATCTTTTATAACATGACGGAAGCAGAAACAACAGATGATCTGAAAGAATTATCTATTAAACTCGCCCCGACATTGTCCGAACACAGTGATAATATCTCACTGAATCAGGATCTTTTCAAGAAGGTTGATGCTGTATACCAACAGAAAGATGCATTGGGACTGACTACCGAACAACAACGCCTGCTGGAAGAGACCTACAAAGATTTTGTCCGTTCCGGCGCAAACTTGTCCCCTGAGAAACAGGCACGCTTGCGCGAAGTCAACAAAGAACTGTCTACATTAGGTATCAAATTCAGTGATAACGTGCTGAATGAGAACAACGCCTTCAAACTTTATATAGACAAGGAAGAAGATCTAGCCGGACTGCCCGACTGGTTCCGTCAAAGCGCCGCTGAAAAAGCAAAAGAAGACGGACAAGAAGGCAAATGGCTGTTCACATTGGGTAATGCCAGTCGTCTTCCATTCCTGCAATACTCTGAAAATCGTCCGTTACGCGAACAAATGTACAAGGCCTACATCAACCGCGGCAACAACAATGATAAAAACGACAACAAGAAGAATATTACAGACATCGTAAAACTGCGTCTGGAAAAAGCACAATTACTGGGCTTCGACTGTTATTCTAATTTTGTTTTGGATAATACGATGGCTAAAAATTCCACAGCCGTTATGGACTTCTTAAACAACCTGTGGAGCTATTCATTGCCAAAAGCAAAAGCCGAAGCTGTTGAATTGCAGAAAATAATGGATAAAGAAGGCAAAGGTGAAAAGCTGGAAGCGTGGGACTGGTGGTTCTATACAGAAAAACTCCGCAAAGAGAAATACAATCTGGAAGAAGACGAAATCAAACCTTACTTTAAGTTAGAAAATGTACGCGAAGGCGCTTTCGCTGTAGCTAATAAGCTTTATGGCATCACTTTAACGAAATTGGAAGGTATCCCCGTATATCACCCTGATGTAGAAGTTTTCGAAGTGAAAGATGCAGATGGCTCACACTTGGGTGTTTTCTACGTAGATTATTTCCCCCGTCCAGGCAAGAGCGGCGGTGCATGGATGAGCAACTATCGCGAACAACAAGGTGCCATCCGCCCATTTGTATGCAATGTATGCAGCTTCACACAGCCCGTAGGCGATATGCCTTCATTGCTGACTATTGACGAAGTGGAAACACTGTTCCATGAATTTGGCCATGCCCTGCACGGATTGCTGACAAAATGCAACTATAAAGGTATTTCCGGCACAAACGTAGCACGCGACTTCGTTGAGTTACCTTCGCAAATCAATGAGCATTGGGCTACCGAACCTGAAGTATTGAAAATGTATGCCAAACATTATCAAACCGGTGAAACTATCCCCGACAGCCTTATTGAAAAGATTCTGAATCAGAAAACCTTCAACCAAGGTTTCATGACCACCGAATTACTGGCTGCTGCCATTCTGGATATGAATCTGCATAATCTGACAGATACCCAGAACCTGGACGTATTGGCATATGAGAAAGAGGCCATGGACAAACTGGGGCTTATTCCGGAGATAGCTCCACGCTATCGTACCACCTACTTCAACCATATCATTGGCGGTTATGCTGCCGGCTATTACAGCTATTTGTGGGCAAATGTATTGGACAACGATGCTTTCGAAGCTTTCAAGGAACACGGCATCTTTGACAAAAAGACAGCCGACCTCTTCCGGAATAACGTTTTGGAAAAGGGCAACAGCGAAGATCCGATGACTCTTTACAAGAACTTCCGCGGAACGGAGCCACAACTGGAACCGATGTTAAAAAATCGCGGAATGAAGTAAAAACATTCCTATACGGAGGGAGTTAATTCTTTATCATGTGCAAATATTTGAGTTCCTTTTACTTCCGAATGTGAAAAAAAAACTATATTTGCAGCCTTGTACGCAACAGAAATTAATTAAAAAAGTAATCATAATAAACTAAAAGTAACATGCAAAACAAAGGATTTGTAAAGGTTTTTGCGGTATTGCTCACACTGGTGTGTGTGTTCTATCTCTCCTTTTCTTTTGTGACTCGCCATTATACCAATAAGGCTAAAGAGTTTGCAAAAGGCGATGTGAAAGTAGAACAGGACTACCTGGATTCTCTGGCTAATGAGAAAGTATTCTTCGGCAATTGGACACTGAAACAGTGCCGAGAGATGGAAATCAGTTTAGGTTTGGACTTAAAGGGTGGTATGAACGTCATCCTCGAAGTTTCCGTTCCCGATGTAATCAAAGCATTGGCGGACAACAAACCCGACGAAGCATTCAATCAAGCATTGGCAAATGCTGCCAAACAGGCTATTAGCAGCCAGGACGACGTCATTACGTTGTTTGTGAGAGAGTATCACAAAATTGCTCCGGACGCACGTCTTTCCGAGCTTTTCGCCACTCAACAGTTAAAAGACAAAGTTAATCAAAAGACCTCCGATGCGGAAGTAGAAAAAGTACTGCGCACGGAAGTAAAAGCCGCCGTTGACAACTCATACAACGTACTCCGTACTCGTATCGACCGTTTTGGTGTGGTTCAGCCCAACATCCAAAGTCTGGAAGACAAGATGGGACGTATCATGGTGGAGCTTCCGGGTATCAAGGAACCGGAACGTGTAAGAAAATTACTTCAAGGTTCCGCTAATCTGGAGTTTTGGGAAACATACAATGCAAAGGATGTTGCACCTTATCTGCAAGCTGCTGATAACAAACTGCGTAGCATTCTAGCCAATGAAGCACCTGCTGACAGTGCAGCTGTTGACAGCACCGCTGCTCCGGTTGTAGCACAAGCTACCAGCACCGCCGACAGTCTTGCCGCTGCATTGAAAGGTGAAAGCAAAGCACAATCCGTCGATCTTGCACAAATCAAGAAAGAACATCCGTTGCTGGCTGTACTGCAGGTTAATTCCAGCGGACAAGGTCCTGTTGTAGCTTATGCTAATTACAAGGATACTGCCGACATCAACAAATATCTTTCCATGAAAGAAATTCAAGCCGAACTCCCGAAAGACCTTCGTCTGAAATGGGGTGTTTCCGCTTACGAATATGATCCGAAAGGACAAACTTTCGAACTTTACGCTATCCGCTCAACCGAACGTAACGGACGCGCTCCGCTGGAAGGTGATGTTGTTGTAAGCGCTAAAGATGAATACGATCAGTTTGGTAAACCTGCCGTAAGTATGTCAATGAATACAGACGGTTCACGCCGCTGGGCACAGTTGACTAAACAAAACATTGGTAAGAGCATCGCTATCGTATTGGACGGCTATGTATATTCTGCACCGAATGTAAATACTGAAATTACAGGTGGTAACTCACAAATCACGGGTCACTTTACTCCCGAACAGGCAAAGGACTTAGCAAACGTACTGAAATCCGGTAAGATGCCGGCTCCCGCACGTATTGTTCAGGAAGATATCGTAGGTCCGTCTTTGGGACAGGCTTCTATCAACGCCGGTGTATTCTCATTCATCGTAGCATTGATACTATTGATGATTTATATGTGCTCCATGTACGGTTTCATTCCGGGTATGGTTGCCAACGGCGCATTGGTACTGAACATGTTCTTTACAATGGGTATCCTTTCATCCTTCCAGGCGGCCCTGACAATGTCCGGTATTGCCGGTATGGTGTTAGCCCTGGGTATGGCTGTGGATGCGAACGTGTTGATCTATGAACGTACAAAAGAAGAGTTACGCGCAGGTAAGGGTGTGAAAAAAGCCCTCGCAGACGGTTATTCTAATGCATTCTCCGCTATCTTCGACTCAAATTTAACGTCTATCATCACGGGTGTTATCCTGTTTAACTTCGGTACAGGTCCTATCCGTGGTTTTGCCACGACCTTGATTATAGGTATCTTGATTTCATTCTTTACCGCTGTGTTCATGACACGTCTGGTATATGAATACTTCATGAATAAAGATAAATGGCTGAACCTGACTTTCTCTTCCAAGATCTCTAAGAACCTGATGACGAATGTACATTTCGACTTCATGGGTAGAAATAAGCAATGGTTTACAATTACAGGCATTATCCTTGTTATCTGTATCGGTTCACTGTTCGTACGTGGCTTGAGCCAGAGTATCGACTTCACCGGTGGACGCAACTTCAAGGTACAGTTTGAAAACGCCGTAGAACCGGAACAAGTACGTGAGTTAATCGCCAGCAAGTTCGGTGATTCTAATGTAAGTGTAATTGCTATCGGTACCGATAAGAAGACTGTACGTATCAGTACAAACTACCGTATCGAAGAAGAAGGTAACAATGTCGATTCAGAAATCGAAGCATATCTGTATGAAACGCTGAAACCGGTATTGACGCAGAACATCACGCTGGAGACATTCATCGACCGTGAAAATCACACAGGTGGCAGTATCGTCAGCTCACAGAAAGTAGGTCCGAGTATCGCAGATGATATCAAGACTTCGGCCATGTGGTCTGTAGTTCTCGCTCTTATCGCCATCGGTCTCTACATCTTGATCCGTTTCCGCAACATTGCATATAGTGTGGGTTCCGTAGTTGCACTGACCAGTGATACATTAATGATTCTTGGCGCTTATTCATTGTGTTGGGGTTGGATGCCGTTCTCTCTTGAAATTGACCAGACATTTATCGGTGCTATCCTTACGGCTATCGGTTACTCTATCAATGACAAAGTGGTAATCTTCGACCGTGTACGTGAATTCTTCGGCCTGTACCCGAAACGTGACAGAAAGCAATTGTTCAATGATTCGTTGAATACGACTCTGGCACGTACTATAAATACTTCATTGAGTACATTAATCGTGCTGCTGTGTATCTTCATCCTTGGTGGTGACTCTATTCGCAGTTTCGCATTTGCAATGATTCTCGGTGTTGTAATCGGTACATTATCTTCTCTGTTCGTTGCATCTCCTATCGCATATATGATGATGAAGAACAAAAAGATTGTTGAGCCTGCTGTTGAAGTAGCAAAATAAGAACTATATAGTAACAAAACAAAAAGGGAAGCCGAATAAATGGCTTCCCTTTTTTGTTTTGTAGTCCCGAGGGGAATCGAACCCCTATCTAAAGTTTAGGAAACTTCTATTCTATCCGTTGAACTACAGGACCAAAAACATTTGCGGTTGCAAAGATAAAGCATTCTCCCGATTTAACAAAGGCGAACGAATCTTTTATCGAGAAGTTAAAGAAATACAGTCTACACAAGATTTTATCAAAGTGTCAACCTAAATCAGCTACAAACAGTAGTATATTGGTGATTCAATCTTACATTTAGTCAACAGTTAGGCAACCAAAAATAAATGATAATATGCAACTTTTATTCGTTCAAGTCAGACACATAGTCAGAGTTTTGTTCACTCCAAATATCAAAAAACACTCATTTATCAATTCTTTTAGTACACAATCACAGATTAATTCGAAAAGATTTTGCCAAGTCGCATAACTTTCCGACATTTGCAAACGCATCTTTAAAAGCGTAGTACTTTTTGTAAGTACCCCAACCAACATAAGAACAGATTTTAAGTGATCCTATAAATTAATCATAGTAATACGAAATTATGGCAAACGACATGATGGTAAAAGAACTGGATCAAGTGGTAGTCCGCTTTTCCGGAGACTCCGGCGATGGTATGCAGCTCGCCGGCAACATCTTTTCAACAGTATCGGCTACGGTGGGAAATGACATCAGTACTTTCCCCGACTATCCCGCAGATATCCGCGCCCCGCAAGGTTCTCTGACCGGCGTATCAGGTTTCCAGGTACACATCGGCGCCAGCAAAGTATTCACCCCGGGTGATAAATGCGACGTATTGGTAGCTATGAACGCTGCCGCATTGAAAACACAGTATAAGTTTGCTAAGTCTACTGCTTGTATCATCATCGACACAGACTGTTTCCAGGCTTCCGATCTACAGAAAGCCGCTTTCAAGACTGACAATCCTATCGAAGAAATGGGTATCAAGCAAGACGTGATTGCTGCTCCTATCTCTCAAATGGTGAAAGATTGCCTGGCAGAAACAGGTATGGACAACAAAGCAATGCTGAAATGCCGCAACATGTTCGCTCTCGGTTTGGTATGCTGGTTGTTCAATCGTGACCTGAAGATTGCAGAAGATTTCCTTAGAGAGAAATTTGCAAAAAAGCCGGAAATAGCAGAAGCCAACATCAAGGTGATTCACGCCGGCTACGACTATGGTCACAATACACATGCTTCTGTAGCGCATACTTATAAGATAGAAAGTAAGATAAAAACCCCCGGAATATACATGGATATCATGGGTAACAAAGCTACAGCCTACGGTTTCATTGCTGCTGCTGAAAAAGCAGGTCTGAAGTTGTTCCTGGGTTCTTATCCCATCACTCCTGCTACGGACGTATTACATGAACTTTCCAAACATAAATCTTTAGGTGTCATTACCGTTCAATGCGAAGATGAGATTTCCGGCTGTGCTACAGCTATCGGTGCATCTTTTGCAGGTGCATTGGCTGTAACTACCACTTCCGGTCCGGGTGTCTGCCTGAAATCAGAGGCTATGAACCTGGCAGTGATTACAGAACTTCCTCTGGTTGTTCTGAACGTACAGCGCGGTGGCCCTTCCACAGGTTTGCCGACTAAATCGGAACAAACTGACTTATTGCAGGCTTTGTTTGGCCGTAACGGCGAAAGCCCGATGCCAGTTATTGCCGCCACCTCACCGACAAACTGCTTCGATGCAGCCTATGCAGCTTGTAAAATGGCTTTGGAGCACATGACTCCGGTGGTTCTGTTGACAGACGGTTTCGTAGCCAACGGTTCCGGTTCATGGAAACTGCCGAATCTGGATACATATCCTGAAATCAAACCTCAGTATGTTACTCCTGAGATGAAGGATAACTATACTCCTTATAAACGCAACCCTGAGAACCAGGTACGTTACTGGGCCATTCCGGGACAAGAAGGCTATACTCACATCCTCGGTGGTCTGGAAAAAGACAGCAACACTGGTGCGATTTCTACCGATCCTGAAAACCACAATCTGATGTGCCACCTGCGTGCAGAAAAAGTTGCAAAGATTGCTGTGCCCGATGTAGAAGTACAAGGCTGTGCAGATGATGCAGACCTGCTGATTGTAGGTTTTGGCGGTACTTACGGACACTTGTATTCTGCTATGGAAGAGATGAACAAAGCCGGACAAAAAGTAGCCTTAGCTCACTTCTCTTATATCAACCCACTGCCTAAAAATACGGCTGAGGTATTGAAGAAATATAAGAAAGTGGTAGTTGCCGAACAAAATCTGGGACAATTTGCCGGTTATCTCCGCATGAAGGTAGATAATTTCACTCCGTATCAATTTAATGAAGTCAAGGGACAGCCGTTCGTAGTAAGCGAATTGGTGGCTGCCTTCACCGAGATACTGAAGAAGTGACAAGCTACAGGCTACGAGTAACAAGTACTGCCCTGAACAGACTTGTAGCTCGTAACTCGTAGCTACTAAAAAACTTATCAACTTAAAACTTAAGAACATCATGAGCGAATATACAGCTAAAGATTTCAAAAAAGGACAACCTCGTTGGTGTCCGGGTTGCGGTGACCACTTCTTCTTGAACTCACTGCACAAAGCGTTGGCAGAAATCGGTGTTAAGCCTTGGGAAACTGCCGTTATTTCGGGTATCGGTTGCTCTAGCCGTCTACCTTATTATATGAATACGTATGCGATGCAGACTATCCACGGACGTGCTGCTGCCATCTCTACCGGATGTAAAGTAACCAATCCTAACCTGAGCGTTTGGCAGGTTTCAGGGGACGGTGATGGTCTGGCTATCGGTGGTAACCACTTTATCCATGCTATCCGTCGCAATATAGATATCAACATTCTGTTGCTGAACAACCGCATCTACGGTTTGACAAAAGGACAATATTCTCCGACGTCTCCCCGTGGCTTCGTCAGCAAATCCTCTCCTTATGGTACGGTAGAAGATCCGTTCCACCCAGCTGAACTCTGCTTCGGTGCCCGTGGACGTTTCTTTGCACGTTGTGTAGCTACAGATGGTCCCGGCACAGGAGAAGTTCTGAAGGCTGCCGCTAACCATAAAGGAGCCGCTGTGTGTGAGATTCTGCAACACTGCGTTATCTTCAATGACAGCACCTACGACTCTGTATACAATAAGGACGGACGTGCCAAGAATGCTATCTATCTGGAACACGGTAAGCCGATGCTTTTCGGTGAGAACAAAGAGTTTGGATTGATGCAGGAAGGCTTCGGACTGAAAGTTGTGAAGTTGGGCGAGAACGGTATCACAGAAAAGGATATCCTCGTTCATGATGCACACTGCATGGATAATACATTGCAACTGAAATTGGCTCTGATGGAAGGTCCTGACTTCCCGGTTGCTCTCGGTGTGATCCGCGATGTAGAAGCTCCGACTTATGACGATGCTGTAATGGAACAGATTGAAGAAGTATCAGCAAAGAAGAAGTATCACAACTTCAAAGAACTGCTGATGACAAATGATATTTGGGAAGTGAAGTAAGCAAATACAATATTCTTTTTCAGTAAAAGCCTCATTACCGCTGCTATTATATAGTACGGTAATGAGGCTTTTTGCGAAGGACGAATCTGCTTATTAGAGGGATTAATTCATTACTATAAGGTTATGAATATAATTTTAGGCGCGGATTACGCGGATTACACGGATTCTTTTCCTGTAATATAGT
>ERZ780003.380-NODE-380-length-14766-cov-6.72721_pt1 | contig 14766 bp, 13 predicted proteins | sample MGYA00511931_ERZ780003 | MGnify/ENA primary metagenome ERZ780003 (study PRJEB29588, sample SAMEA2162297) | human gut metagenome | biome: human gut; feature: human-associated habitat; material: faeces | place: Denmark | collected 2008/2010 ... | reverse complement strand
TTTTCTCTTTAAGAATTTTCAGGGTTGCATTGCTGTTTATTTGTCAAGGTTCTGTGCTTTCGACTCTCTCGAGCCGCAACTCATTTAGAATACCATGAGTTCTTTCGTTTGTCAACAACTTTTTTTGAAAACTTTTTATTTTCTTTTTTGTTGTTGGCTTCTTATTGGCTATCGCCTCAAAGCAAAACTGAGTATAGCACCCTCTCCCCGGGTTGTCAATACATTATTTTTCATTTTTTTGCTATTTTTTATAAAAACAGACACAATAAGCAAAATTGCCCATTGTGCCTGTTTGAAATCATTATGCAATTATATGACAGATACCCTATTGCAGCTCTGTTACCGTTGTCCTATCCCCCGCCGTTACGGAAAGCTTCAGTGCTTCTATACTGTCCGCTTTCTCCTCCGGGATTTCCGCTATCATAACAAGCTGTACTGCAGCGCCTGCTTCCATAGTGCCGTGATAGGTGGTGATATCGTCGTTTAACAGTGTGGTCTGGATAAAGTATTTGTCCGTATCATTTATCTTCAAAACACAGTACGGTTTCCTGTCGTTAATATCTATGTCCACACTTTCCGTTCCGTTATTAGTGACGGTAAAAGACAGTACCAGCAGCTTTTTATTCTGGGACGCATCAATCACAAACGCCATTTCCTCCGTCTGCGGATAAGAGTCCGTTACTTCATAACCTGAATACTCCATGGAAAAGCCTTCCGGCAACAGAACCTGTGCCAGATTATAGGATGCCGGTTCTTCGCTCTTATCAATAACCGTTGTTTCCACAGTGGGATCCATGGCACTTGCAGGCTCTTTCGTCTCCTGCGGTTTCTCTTCTTTTTCTTCATATAAGGATAAATCCGCCAGCCGGTTATTATAGGTATTCACATGCCGCATAACCGCATCCGCCGCATATTTTACAATCTTGTTCTCCTGCTCCTCGGTCAGTGAAGGCATCGACGTAACGCCGCAGCCGGAAAATAGTACAACTCCCGCCAGAAAGGACACTGCGCATGCTGTTCTTATAAGAAAGTTATTCTGTCGCTTCATTTCTTTCCTCTTTCTCCCATCTATTCCGACAGGCTTTTCTCCAATGCGATATATATAGCGGAAATAGCAAGTACAATGACACCTGCCACCATGAACAAAATCATCTTTTCGGTCGTTGCCGCCCCCGGAAAATCATACAGTGCCAGTTTAGCGCAGACGGAAAGTGTCAGTATCAGTCCGCCTATACGCAGCTTCTTTTCCTTAAACAGGAAGCCCATTACTATGGTTCCGATGGCAATGACCATTAAAATAATACTTTTTATCACCGCCTGATGGGAGAAAGGCATCTTCCACACAAGCGTCATATAGCATAAAAATCCCACGGTAATCAGATGCTTTATCCGGAAGTTCATGCCAAAGTTTTCCTGGAAGCAGACCACCAGATAAGCAATACCGATTATCAGCATCAGAATGCAGTTTAAGCTTGAAAAACTGAATAGCAGGGAGAAATACAGCAGGGCAATCAGTCCTAAATTGATATAGTTGATGACCTTGGTATACCGGCTCTTAAACAGTGGAATGCAGTTAAATGCCAGTGTTCCCATAAAGAAAAGCGCCATAACCACTGCCTGCTGCAATTCGTTGTGGAATTCTCCGATTATATACAATACAAACAAAAGCAGAACCGTCTCCTCGTAAAACTGTTTGAAATAATATACCGCAAAAAGGGACAACAGAAATGCTCCCAGAAAACAATAACTGTATATATGCTCTTCCAATACGAAGAAATGGATTGCCTGTATTGCCGTAAACAAGGTAATTATGATTTCACTGACCTGCAGATATTTTACTCTGGAAAGGCACTTGGACAATAAAAACACGCCGAGTACCGCTACGGTTCCCGCCACCATAAAGTAAGTGTCCTCTTTCTGGTTGACCCGCTGGCCAAAATAGGAAAACGTAATCAAGGTTGTTCCCACAAACATAAGGTAAAAAAACCACTTTTCCTTCCCTTTCCGGAAAAGCAGGAATCCAAGCAGGCAGACAGCAAAGAAAATCCCCGCAGTCACAAAGGCTTCCCCTGTTTTTTCGTGGAACAGTATAATTTCCAATATTATGTAGAGTAAAAGAAGCCACGCCTGCGTACAAAAATAAATAACAAGCGCACCGGTCCTGTGCTGTTCGTCCTTGGACATGCGGTAGAGAATAAGAAGGTGTACCGCCATTTCTGCCAACAGATAATACAGTGCTGCCCAGGAATCTATCAGAATTGCCGCACCGGTTGCCATAATCAGGGTAAAAATCATATGGGTAACACAATGTATGTTGTCCACCGCATAACGGCTCCGTTTTACGGGAAGGAAAACCGTCATCAGATTGACTAAGACCATAATTGCCGCCACAACGGCAAAAACCGGCATGTCAAACAGATTGCGGATGGGAAAAGCACACACATAGCAGCCGATAAAGCTGATGACCTTCATGACGCCAGAGTCTCTTTTCCGGCTGATGACAAGAGCCAGTATGCTGACTGCCACAGCTATTCCCATAGCCCAGTAGCCGTTGAAATTCTGTAAATACGAACAGTTTATCATCGTGGAAGCGTACATGCCGCATATGCCGAGCGCCGTAATGCCCACGGCAAACTTCGGCATTTTTCTTCTGAGCAGGAGTTCGGAAACCAGCAGGATTACCACCGACATGCCATACAGGCACATTCCTTTCACGAAACCGTCCATATAGGTAATGCCCAGCATTACAAAAGCGACTAAAACGAAAACCACACCGACCACGCTTAAAAGTCCGGCGCCGATGGTAAATTCCATGCTGTTCTTCTTCTGCGGCGGAGCGGGCTGCCATGCCGGAGCTCCCTGCACCGGCTGCGTGAAACCGCTCTGTGCCGCCTGCGGATTGACTCCCTGCACCGGCTGCGTGAAACCGCCCTGCGCTGCCTGCATCGGCTGCATATTCTGCCTGCGGAATTCTCCCCTAAGCATCCGCTGCTGGTATACGTTCCAGGTGCGGTTTACTTCCTGCTGTGCGTACTCTGCGGAAACCATGCGGTTCCGGTACTGCCCTAAAAGAGTGTTTAAGTATTCCGTATACTGCCTGTCGGCAGATATTGACATGATATATAAAATCTGGTTTTCCAGTCTGTCCTGTACCATCTCACAATCCCCTTTTCTTTCCGTCCGCGATATCCCTCGGAACCGTCTGCCGGTAAATACACCTGGCTTATTTACTCGCTTATATACATCCTGAATTTACTTTGTTCTTTCTCACTGCATTTTACCACAAGTCGTACTCCGTTTTCAATGTAATCCTGTGAAAGCACTTCTGCATTTTCACGAAGCTCGGATACAATGCCGCCTTTATCGTAAGGGATTAAAAATTCGGTTTCTATCCGGTGGGCATACAAAGTGTCCGTAACCAGGGTAAGAAGAGTTCTGATACAGGCTTCATCCTGTGCCGACATATAAATCCGGTTGTCCGTACATCTGGGGATTTCCGGCATGCATAGATCCGCCTTATTATACACATAAATGACAGGAATGTGCCCCGCATCCAGTTCTTTTAAGGTTTCCTCCGTTACTTCCATATGCTTTTTGTAATTAACATCGGAAAAGTCAATCACCTGCAAAATCAAATCCGCTTCTTTTATTTCTTCCAGTGTGGAGCGGAATGCCTTGACCAGACCATGGGGCAGATTGTTGATAAACCCAACCGTATCCGCCAGATAAAAAGGCTTCCGGCTGCCGTCGTCGATTTTGCGCACCGCCGTTTCGAGGGTGGCAAACAGCATGTCCTTTTCCAGAACCTTCTTCTCCTCGGGAAGTCCGTAAGTATCCACAAATTTATTTAACAGGGTGGATTTGCCGGCATTGGTATAACCCGCTAAGGAAACCTGTGGAATGCCGGAATTCCTTCTCCGCTTTCTCTGGGTCCGGCGCTCCGTGGACACGGTTTCCAGCTCCTTGGAAAGCTCCGTAATGCGGTGTTCAATCTTTCGTCTGTCCAGTTCCAGTTTCTTTTCACCGGCACCCTTATTACTCATGCTGCCGCTGGCGCCGCCCTGCCTGCTTAAGGCATCGTGCAGTCCCACCAGCCGCGGCAGAAGGTACTTAAGTCTTGCCACCTCTACCTGCAGCTTGGCTTCCCTTGTCTTGGCACGGCTTGCAAAAATATCCAGTATCAGATTGGTTCTGTCCATTACGGGCAGCTTGCATTCGTCCTTTAAGTTGCGGAGCTGGGACGGCGTCAGGCTGTCTTCAAAAACAATCAGCTCCGCATCCGTCATTTTCGCCAGTTCCCGCAGTTCTTCCACTTTGCCGGTGCCAATATAAAGTGCCTTGTTGGCAGCCTCCATTTTCTGGGTCAGAATGCCCACCACCTGCATGTGGCATGCCTCTGCCAGACTTTTCAATTCCTGCATGCAGACATCATAGTCATCCGCTACGCCGGTGTCCACTCCCACCAGGATTACTTTTTCTCTTATATCTTCCAAAATCAGCTTCCTTCCTTTTCCACCATTTCCAGTTCAAAATAAAAAGCCACGCCGTTTTCGTAATTCTCCACACCGTATTTCTGGTTCATGGACTCCATAATTGCCTTTACAATGGAAAGTCCCACACCGCTTCCGCCGTATTCCCGGGTTCTTGCCTTATCCACTTTGTAAAATTTATCCCAAAGATAAGGAATAGACTCCTCCGGTATTTTATTGCCGGTGTTGAAAATACTGATGCGCACCTTGCCTTTTTCCTTGCCGAAGCGGATTTCCACAATCTTTTCCCCGCCGCAGTAATGCAGGGCGTTGGTAAAGTAATTGGTAAACACTTCCTCCGTCATGTACTCATCCGCCCAGACATAAATAGGGTCACTGGGCTCCATGCGTATCTGAATATCCTGACCGTTTGCCAGAATACCGGCGGACTGGATATGGTTGCGGATAAGAGCAACCACATCGAAACGTTCGAAGTTCACCGTTTCCTTACCGAATTCCAATTCATTCAGGGTCATGAGCTTCTTTACCATCTGGTTCATTTTATTCGCTTCATCCACAATGACGCTGCAGTAAAATTCCCTGCTTTCCGCATCGTCGTTGATGCCCTCCTGCAAGCCCTCCGCATAGCCCTGGATAAGCGCAATAGGGGTCTTTAGCTCATGGGAAACATTGGACAGGAATTCCTTTCGCATGGAATCGATTTTCTCTTTGTTCTCAATATCCTTGTGGAGTTCGATATTGGCATTTTTCAGCTCCTGTATAGTGCTCTCAAGGGTCTCGGACAACGTATTCATATGCTCACCCAGAAGGCCGATTTCACTCTTCTGCTCCCCTTCGTACTTGGCATCAAAATCCAGCTTTGTCATCCGCTCTGAAATCTCCGCCAGCTTTAAGATGGGCTGTGTAATCTTTCCGGTCACATAAAAAATAATAACACTGCTTATGGCAATACAGATAAGACCTGCGTAAAACAGAAAACGATTGGCGATTTTTACACTTTCCCGGATGTTTTCCAGTGGCGTACGGATATAAAATGCCTGTCCTTCCGACAACCAGCCCACCATTTCCATATATTCCGTCCTCGTCTTGGAGTCCTCGACCTTCTGGACGGTGTAACGGTCCGTTTCCTCCAAAATATAAGGGTCCTTAATCGGTGTGTATATCCGGTCCCACAAAAGACCTTTGAGCATGTCCATGTCGTTGCCGAAGGTTGCGATAATGCGTGCTTCCGTGTCCTGTACCACGCCCATGATGTTGTACTTGCCCGATATTTTTTCCATTTCAATTTCAAACGAATCCTCGCTGAAAGAATTGCTCTGCATATTGGTGTCTAAAATTTCATAGGTGTGGATGAGTGCCTTTTTGCGCTCCTCTTCGTAATATTTCTGCAGAAAGGTATTGTTGATCATCCAACAGATTAACAGTGTTGCCGCCATAAGCCCTATAAAAATCAGTGCCACCTGTCTTTTAATGGAATGCTTCATTTATTCCTCACGTCCTGCTTCAAATTTGTACCCCATCCCCCAGATGGTCTTGATTAAATCACCCTTGCTCCCCAGTTTGCTGCGGAGTTTTTTCACATGGGTGTCAATGGTTCTGGCATCTCCGAAATAATCATAGTTCCAGACATGGTTTAAGATTTTTTCACGGGAAAGGGCAATTCCCTGATTTTCCATGAAATACGTCAGAAGTTCAAATTCCTTGTAGCTTAAGTCCACGCTTTCCCCGTCAATCTTGACCATATGGGCTGATTTGTTTAATTCAATACCGCCCGCGGAAAGGATTTCCTCTTCGTTATGCTGCACGGTTCTTCTCAAAATAGCCTCAATGCGTGCCACAAGTATCTTGGGGCTGAAGGGCTTGCTGATATACTCGTCAATCCCCAGTTCAAATCCCAGCAATTCGTCGCTTTCGGCGCTCTTTGCCGTCAGCATGATAATGGGTACCTTGGAATATCTGCGGATTTCCTTGCAGACCTCCCATCCGTCCATTTTAGGCATCATTACATCCAGTACAATCAGGGCTATATCCTTCTGTTCAAAGAAAATGCCCACAGCTTCCTCTCCGTCCCCTGCTTCCAGGACTTCAAAATTGTCCTTTACCAAAAAGTCGCGTATGAGCTTGCGCATCCTGCTTTCGTCATCTACCACCAGTATTTTCAGTCTGTCCATATCCATACCCTGCCTTTTCTTACCTGTCTTTATGTTTCTGTTCCGGTTGTTCTGTCTTATCCGGCTTCCGTCATTGTATATTCAGTTCCCGTTCTTTTTCCCTGACCGCATTTTCCCGTTCCGTAAGCTCCTGTTCCCAGGAGGCATAGCGGTTGGTGATTGCTTTTTCGTAGTTCAGGATATTCGGGCTCTTGCCGTTTACAGCTATGGCAAACATGGCTGCCACCGCCATGGCAAGCAGTATATTGAGTATCACGGAATACATCATAAGCCTGGGCTGCCCGGATGCTTTCTCCTGCTTCTTCTTCGGCACCGGTGTATAACTGTTTTTTCTGAGCTGGTAGGATATCTGCAACGGAATAGGCTTTAATTCCTCCTCCGGGATACCGTTTTCCAAAAGAAAATTCCTTAATTCCCACAAAAAGCCGTAGCCCACCGGAGTCCTGAAAGTACGCTCCGTCACAGCTTTTTCATATATCTGCTTTACCTTTTCCGGGTTGTCATAGGACAAATGCATCCTGAGGTATTCTGTTTTTTTCAGCTCCTGTGAGGCCAGCGCAGCGTCTTCCGTTGTCTGGAACACAAAGCCTCCCACCGTACGCTCTCCTCTTGTATCGGTATAGGTATCCATGAGTATCTCCTTTCTATTCTCTGCCAAAAAGAAAAGGCCGGCCTAAAATAGACCGACCCACCATTGTTAAGAAGTGGACCAGACGGGAGTCGAACCCGTGTCCAAAAGCCCATTCCCTGTCCTTCTACTATCATAGTCAATTATCTCGGACGAAGATCCCGTTCCCTCATACAGCAGGAAATTGACAGCCTGCCGTACTCAGTAGCTTCATGATACGCCCACGGCTGCAAAGCTTAGACCGTGTCGTTTCTCACATAGTCGATGCCCGGATTCTAAAGTGTGAGTGCCTTAGAGCGGACAGCTGCCATTAGGCAGCGTATGCTAAATTATCTTCAGCGTTTATATTTATTTTTGCGATTTGACGCATCGCCTGCGGATAGCTTCTCCAGCTGCAAGACTCCTGTCGAAACCTTGACTAGCCCTTATTGTTACCTATATTATATGCACTCTTCTTTCTTCCGTCAAGAAACGTATAGAAAATTAATACAAATTTAATATAGGTTTTTTACCTTAAATTCTTTTTCCGCTTCCCTGCGCTGGTCTTTCTTGGCAATGTCCTGCCGCTTGTCGTACAACTTCTTACCTCTGGCAAGACCGATTTCGATTTTAGCTCTTCCATCCTTAAAATAAACCTGCAGCGGCACAATGGTAAACCCTTTTTCGGAAATCTTACCGGTCAGCTTGCGGATTTCATCCTTATGCATCAGAAGCTTTTTGGGGCGGATCGGATCCCTGTTAAAAATATTTCCTTTTTCATAGGGGCTGATATGCATACCGTAAATCCACACTTCGGAATTTTCAATACGCACAAAAGCTTCCTTTACACTGCATTTTCCCAGGCGAAGGCTCTTTACCTCCGTGCCGTGCAGCACCAGTCCCGCTTCGTATTTTTCATCTATAAAATAATCATGGTACGCCTTTTTATTGTTGGCAACCAGTTTCATGGCTTCCTGTTTCATAGCTGTCCCGCCTTTCTGTTTCCGGAATCGCACTTTGCGGCATTATTCCTCCGCATCGTCCTCTCCGGTATCTTCCACTATATCAAAATCAATGGCTTTTGTCATGCTGTCCGTGCCGGTTACTTTAATTTTTACCGGCTCTCCCAGACAATAGCTTCTGCCGGTATGTTCGCCTATCATTTCGCAAAGGTTCTCATCGTAGAAATAATAGTCCCCCGGCAGTCTGGATACATGCACCATGCCCTCCACGGTATTGGGAAGCTCCACATAGATGCCCCATGCCGTGATGCCGGAGATAATACCCTCGTATTCCTCTCCGATTCTTTCCGCCATATATTCCATTTTCTTTAACTTATCTGTTTCTCTTTCGGCTTCCTCCGCCCGTCTTTCCGTTTCGGAGGAGTGCTTTGCCACCTCCGGCAGAATGCTTTCATAGTGCAGCGCCTTTTCCTCACTCATGCGGTTGCGGAGCTGGTCCTTTATAATACGGTGAATCTGTAAATCCGGGTACCTGCGGATAGGCGAGGTAAAATGACAGTAATAATCGCAGGCAAGTCCGAAGTGCCCCTCACAGACCGTACTGTATCTTGCCTGCTTCATACTGCGCAGCGTCAGCCGGCTCACCAGCGCTTCTTCCGGCGTACCCGCAATTTTCTTTAAGAGCTTCTGGATTTCCTTGGGATGGATTTCCTCTTCCGCCACTCTGCGGTGTGCCTTCCCCACGGATTTCATGTAATAGCCCAGATTGTTGATGAAGATGTTTAATTTCTGCATCTTATCCCCGTCCGGCTTTTCATGGATACGGTATACAAATGGAAGCTCCTGCCAGTAAAAATGCTGCGCCACCGTTTCGTTTGCCGCCAGCATAAAATCCTCAATCAGCATATTGGCAAGATTTCTCTCATAAGGCTTTATTTCGAGCGGTCTGCCTTCGGCATCCAGTGTGATTTTGCTCTCCGGGAAATCGAAGTCAATGGCGCCTCTCTGCATTCTCTTTTCCCGAAGCAACATGGAAAGCTCCTTCATGGAAAGAAGCATGGGCACCAGTTCCTCATACTTTTTGCAGGTTTCTTCGTCATTATTCACAATGATTTTAGCAACATCCGTATAGGTCATGCGCCTGTTTACCCTGATGACGGACTCGGTTATTTTATAATCCGCAATATTGCCCTCTTTGTCAATCTCCATAAGACAGCTTAAGGTCAGCCTGTCCTCGCCTTCGTTTAAGGAGCAGATGCCGTTTGACAGTGCATGGGGCAGCATGGGAATAACCCGGTCCACCAGATAGACACTGGTGCCCCTTTTCAGAGCCTCCCTGTCCAGTGCGGAATTTTCCTGCACATAGTTGGACACATCCGCAATGTGCACGCCTAAGTGGTACCTGCCCGTTTCTTCGTCCACGGTAAGACTGACCGCATCGTCCAGATCCTTGGCATCCTCGCCGTCTATGGTCACCATAAGAAGATTGCGTAAATCTAGTCTGCCCACTCTGTCGGCTTCCTCCACCTCTTTCACTGCACGCTCCGCCTGATTTAAGACCTTTTCCGGGAATGCAACCGGCAGTTCAAAGCCCTTTACAATGGAAAGGATATCCACGCCGGGGTCATTGATATGACCGATAATCTCTGTGATTTTTCCTTCGGGACTGCGTCTGCCTCTGCCGTAATCGGTAATTTCCGCCACAACCTTGTGTCCGGTCACGGCGCCCTTGGAACGTTCCAAGGGAATAAAAATATCCTTCGCTATTTTAGCGGAATCCGGCACCACAAAGCCGAAGTTTTTGGAACGCTCAAAGGTACCGACCACTTTTGTAATACCACGTTCCAGTATGTTTGTGATTTTAACCTCCGGACGCCTTCCTTCGGTGTCCGGTAAAAGAACCGCCTCCACCCGGTCCATGTGGAAGGCTCCGTTTGTCATGTCCTCCGGTACAAAATAATCCGCCTTCTTATTTCCGTCCTCTGCATCCTCCCGCAAAAAACCGTAGCCTTTGGCATGTCCTATGAAAGTACCTGTAATTATTTTTTCTGTGTTTCTTTTCTTTTTCATATCAATCCTCATGCCTTTCCGTAACAGGGCTTCTCCGCCTGCGGATGCAGAAACTACCATGTAAAAAAAGCACTCTTCTTACAAAGAGTGCTTTCGTTCATCATGCATTAAAAAACATTCAGGTTTAAGACAATCGCCATAAGGAAGAACAGAACCGCTAAAACTCTGGTAATCTTTACCAGGTTTCCTTCCATGGAACGTCCTTTATTTTTGCCCCAGTAGGTTTCTGCCGCACCACTGATGGCTCCCAGTCCTTCATCTTTGCCTTCCTGCATTAAAACAAGCACTGTCAGTGCAAGACATATAATAATAAAAATAATCGTTAAAGTTATTCTCAAAGCTCCCATATCACACCTCCGTGGGATAGATTATATTCAATCAAACAAAAGTGATTGTACCATAGAGTAAACAGTTTTTCAACCTCTTTTTCCAAAACAGGTCTATTTTTTCCATGTCTGTGGAGAAAACAGTACCAAAATCGGAATGAGCTCCAGCCTTCCCGCCAGCATGTCGAAAATCATCACTACCTTCGATACATCCGAAAAGGCGGAAAAATTACCGGTGGGTCCTACCACATCAAGCCCGGGACCGATGTTGTTCAGTGTCGCCATAACTGCCGAAACATTGGTTTCAAAGCTGAAATTGTCCAGACTGACGATCAGGATGGACGCAAAGGACAACAGGACATATATGCCGGTGTACACCAGAATGGAACGGATTAAATCCTCCGGAAACGCCCTTCCGTCCATATGCAGCTTTTTAATGCTGCGTGGATGAATAACCTTCTGAATTTCATTTTTTACGCTCTTTACAAGCACCACCAGTCTGGATACCTTAAAGCCGCCACCCGTACTGCCGGCACTGGCGCCCACAATCATCAGAAGAAACAGTATCATCTTACTGAAGGACGGCCACAGATTAAAATCACGGCCTGACAGACCTGTGGTCGTAATGATGGAAGTTACGTGGAATGCGGATTGGAACAGGGCTTCTCCGAAATTGGCAAAATAACCTCTCACATTGACGGCAATCAGCAGGGTTGCTCCCGCCACTATTCCCACGTAAGCCTTAAGCTCTGTATTCTTCAGCACATCCCCCGGCTTTTTTGCAATGAGTAGATAGTACATGCTGAAATTGATGCCGCACAGAAACATGAAAATCATGATAATTGCCTGCACTGCCCTGCTATAGGTCGCTGTACCGGTATTTAAAATACTGTAGCCGCCGGTACCCACCGTGGAAAATGTCATGGTAACGGAATCAAACAGGGGCATACCTGCTATTAACAGGCAGATGATTTCCGCCACCGTAATGGCAATATAAATAATGTATAAAATCCGGGCGGTGTTTTTTACCCGCGGAACCAGCTTTCCGACGGAGGGTCCCGGACTTTCCGCCCTGACTAAATGCATATTATAGCTGCCGGACAGAGGTACAATGGACAAAATAAATACCAGAACGCCCATACCGCCTACCCAGTGTGTGGACAACCGGAAGAACTGGGTACAACGTGCCAGTGCTTCCACATCCGTAAGAATGGTAGCACCCGTTGTGGTAAAACCGGACGCCGTTTCAAAAACCGCATCCACATAAGAAGGGATTTCTCCGGTAAGCACAAAGGGAACCGCCCCGATAAGACTTAATATAATCCAGCTTAAGGAAACGGTGACAAAACCCTCCCTCGCATAAAACACCTTGCTTTTGGGCTTAAACAGTCTGCCCGCAAAACCAATCAGCAGGCACGCCGCTGCAATCATAAGAAATGCATATCTTTCTTTTTCTCCGTAAAGCAATCCCACGAAATAAGGAATCAGCAGAAAAAAGCCCGCAAATTCCAATACACTGACCAGTGTATATCGGATAATGGAATGATTCATTCTAATAAACCGGCCTTTCTTAAATCAGCACCTTTTGCAACGTTATCTTAAAATATCCTTGATATCATGAAATCCGGTAGCGGAGGTTACCACCACCACAGTATCACCTACCTGGATAATACTATGGCCTCTCGGGGTCATGATGGTTCCCCTGTGGTTGATGCTGCAGATCAGAATATTTTTCTTGAGCTTCAAATCCTGCAGTGGAATTCCCACTAACGGGCAATCCTCCCTTATGTAGAATTCCAGAGCTTCTACCCGGTTATCGTTTAATTTATACAGAGTCTCAATATTGCTGCCCATGGAATTATGCATGGCGCGTACAAACTCGATAATGGTTTCCGCCGTAACATACTTGGGATAAATAATGCTTCCCAAATCCATGCTTTCAATGATTTCATCATAGGACAGCCGGTGCACACGGGTAATAATTTTGGCCTTGGTCTGGCTCTTGGCAAACAGGGAAAGCATAATGTTTTCTTCGTCGAAGTTTGTCATGGAAACAAAGGCTTCCGTCTGTAAAAGCCCCTCTTCCATCAGAAGCTCCCTGTCGGTGCCGTCGCCGCAGATAATCATTGCCTGGGGCAGAATTTCTCCTAATTCCTCGCAGCGTTCCTTGGATTTATCAATAATCTTGATGTGAATACCCATATCCGACAAAATCTGCGTCAGATAATAAGATGTTTCTCCGCCGCCGATAATCATGGCGTCCTTGGCACGGGTGGTAGGCACCTTTAATTTTCGGAAGAAAGCGGCAATCTTGGCGGAAGCGGCTACCAATGTAATTTCGTCTCCTGCTTTCAGGACAAAATCACCGTCGGGAATGTAAATCTCCTCGCCTCTCTCTACCACGCAGACCAGCACATCGCTCTTAAACTCCGTGCTGACATCCTTTAAGGATAAATTGCATAAAACAGACTGCTCGCCGATGCGGTATTTTACAAGCTCCACCCTGCCCTTGGAGAAGGTATCAATCTTTAAGGCGGAAGGGAATTTAAGGAGTCTTGCGATTTCGGATGCTACCGCATATTCCGGATTGATAACTAAGGAAAGTCCCAGTTCCTCTTTAATATAGGCGATTTCCTTGTAGTAGACCGGATTGGATACTCTCGCAATGGTATGACAGCCGCCGGTTTTTCTGGCAATAAGACAACAAAGCAGGTTCAATTCATCTTTTCCGGTAACGGCAATTACCAGATCTGCTTCATCAACTCCTGCTTCTATCTGCACACTGTATACGGCGCCGTTTCCCACGATGCCCATGACATCATAGGTATTGGCTATGTTATTTACAATATTTTCCTTTTCATCAATTATCGTAATATTATGTCCTTCACTGCTTAACTGCTCGGCAAGGGCAGTACCTACATTTCCGCAGCCGACTATTACAATTTTCATAATCGCTACACCTTTCTATTCTATTTCAGCCATACATAGGAACAAAACAGAATAAACAAAAAAAATACAAGAAGAAACAGTGCTGCAATTAACAATGCAGCACCTAAAATTCCTCTCATCATGGCACGTTTTTCCTTAAAGGTCAAGTCTGTGAAATCGTTTTCCCTTTTGTTTTCCGTTTTGTTTTTTTCTCCGGAGTACCAGGGCATGCCTTCCACATTCATATCGGCAATGGTTCTGCCGTCATCTATAAAAGAAGGTTTCTTCTTATTTTTTGCCATTTTCTTCCTTCTTTGCCTCATTCATTTCTTTTTCGAAGCTTGCATTCATTTCCGGTGTATTGTACAAATGGCAGGCAACAAAGTGACCGTCTTCCACTTCTCTGTACCGGGGTGCGATGCACTTACACATTTCCATGCAGTCCTTGCATCTTGTGTGGAATTTGCATCCTGCGGGCGGATTGGCGGGAGAAGGAATGCTTCCTTCCAGCACAATTCGTTCCATCTTGGCATCCGGGTCAGGGATGGGAATAGCGGAAAACAACGCTTTCGTGTAAGGATGCAGCGGATGATTGAATATCTTTTCCGTTTCAGAATACTCTACCATGTTTCCCAGATACATAACACCTACCGTATCGGAGATATGCTCTACAACGGACAGGTCGTGGGAAATAAAAAGATAGGTCAGATCAAATTCCTTCTGCAGGTTACGGAGCAGATTGATAATCTGTGCCTGAATGGAAACATCCAGTGCGGATACCGGTTCGTCGCAGACAATGAAGTCCGGGTTTAAGGCGAGCGCACGGGCAATGCAGATACGCTGTCTCTGTCCACCGGAAAATTCATGAGGATATCGGTCTTTGTGATATTCCTGCAGACCACAGGCTTCCATAATTCTGGTAATATAATCGTCAAATTCTTCAGGCGGAACAATACCGTGCTCTCTGACACCTTCGCCGATGATTTCACCTACCGGCAGTCTCGGAGAAAGGCTGGAAAACGGGTCCTGGAATACAATCTGGATTGTAGGACGGATTTTCCGCAGCTCCTCCTTGTTTAAGGAGAAGATCTCCTGTCCGTTGATATACACTTCACCGGAGGTTTTTTCCTGCAGACGAAGCAGTGTCCTGCCGGTAGTGGATTTGCCGCAGCCGGACTCTCCTACAAGCCCCATGGTGGTACCTCTTTTAAT
>ERZ780003.366-NODE-366-length-15187-cov-3.87041_pt1 | contig 15187 bp, 9 predicted proteins | sample MGYA00511931_ERZ780003 | MGnify/ENA primary metagenome ERZ780003 (study PRJEB29588, sample SAMEA2162297) | human gut metagenome | biome: human gut; feature: human-associated habitat; material: faeces | place: Denmark | collected 2008/2010 ... | reverse complement strand
ATAATCGCTCTGCACATAGGGTCCGGCGGTGCCGCCTCTACCGGATATGCCACGCCTGTAATCGTGTCTCCATCAATGGGGATTCCCAGTCCATTTACCGTCTTGCCCAAAAGCTTCTCACTTACCGTAACTGTCAGGGGATCTCCCGTATTTTCCACCACACAGCCGAGACCGATGCCATCTACCGAATCATAGGGCATAAGAAGAGTCTTCTTATCACGAAATCCCACAACCTCAGCCATAATGGGTTTTGCCCCTTCCGTTTCCGGCAGGATCCTGCACAGATCCCCCAGCTTGGAATCCGGACCGGCCGACTCAATCGTCAGACCTACCACATTTACCACTTTTCCCAGTTTCCGGTAAAAGGTCTTATCTGCTAATTTATTATATTTTTCAAAATCTATGTTCTTAATGACCATTTATCAGCCTTCGTAGGATAATAATTTTAATTTCTGACGCAGTTCGGACAGCTGTGTTCCCAGTCCGCAGTCAAAAATACCGCCCTCTGTCTCGATCAGGCACTCGCCCTTTCCGAGGGTAATGTCTTTCACGATCTCCACGGTTGCATTCGGCGCAGCCGCACCTGCAGAGATCTGCTTTTTCTGCATACTGACATAAGGGTAATCTTCTTTGGACACATGAATCAGAAAGCTTCTGTTATCCTCTGATTTCCGCATGGTAGTGGAGATCAGATAACACAGAACCTCCCGGTAGGAATGCAGGTCTACATGAAAAATATGTTCATAAATTCCGGTGATCGTGTCCACAAATTCAGGTTCCAGCTCGTCCAGCCGCTTCTGGTATTCTGCTTCCAGTCCCGCCGTTTTCTTCTGATATTCTGCTTCTCGTGCAGCCTCTGTGCGATCCGCTTCCGCCTGTGCTTCCTGTTGTCCCTGTCTTCTGGCCGCTTCCTGTATGTCTGCCCGCTCTGCTTCCGCCTGTGATCTGGCATCCTGCAAAATACTTTCTGCCTGTGCCCTGGCATCTTCTACGATCTTCTGTGCTTCCGCCTCCGCATCTTCCTTAAGCTTCTGAATATCTTCTCCTGCTTTGATCACATTGCCGGAAGGAGTGAATTCTGTTTTCTCTTCCTCCGGATCTGTCACCGGTGCTTCCACTTTGTCCGCTGCCAGGCCGGACACAAACCCCGTATTACTTTCCTTCTGCATTTTGGCAGACAGCTCCCTGATACGTTTTGCTACCAGTTCATTGGTATCTATCACTCTTGCATCGTCTTCCGAAAGCTTTGTAAATCCCTTTTTTAAAAGATTACTAGACAACGATCTCGTCACCTCCGCCTCTGGAAATGATGATCTCACCGGAATCCTCCAGCTTACGGATAATATTGACAATCTTCTGCTGTGCTTCTTCTACATCCTTCATACGTACAGGACCCATAAATTCCATATCTTCCTTGATCATAACCACCAAACGCTTGGACAGATTGTTGAAGATCGCATTCTGTACCTGCTCGTTGGCACCCTTCAGTGCCACTGCCAGATCATTATTGTCCACGTCACGCAGCACACGCTGAATTGCTTTGTCGTCCAGTAAAAGGATATCCTCGAACACAAACATTTTTTTGCGGATCTCGTCTGCCAGTTCCGGTTCTTCGATCTCCAAAGTCTCCATAATGTGTTTCTCGGTACCACGGTCTACCGTATTCAGAATATCTACCACTGCATCGACACCACCGATAATGGTGTAGTCCTGGTTCACCAGACTTGCCAGCTTGGATTCCAATACCTTTTCCACTTCTTTGATAACATCGGGACTGGTACGGTCCATGACAGCAATACGTCTTGCCACTTCTGCCTGACTGTCGGGAGGCAGTGCAGATATGATCAATGCTGCCTGACTGGGAGACAGATAGGACAAAATCAGCGCGATGGTCTGCGGATGCTCATCCTGGATGAAGTTGATCAGCTGGCTGGCATCTGTCTTACGCACAAATTCGAAAGGCTTCACCTGCAGGGATGCAGTCAGTTTTCCGATAACATCCATCGCCTTGTCGGAACCCAATGCCTTTTCCAGCAGTTCTTTTGCATAGTTGATACCGCCCTCGGCAATATACTGCTGTGCCAGACACACCTCGTAGAATTCATTGATCACTTCTTCTTTTACCTGAGGTGTGACACTCCTGGTATTAGCAATCTCCAGTGTCAGTTCTTCAATTTCTTCTTCTTTTAGATGTTTAAAAATCCCGGCGGATCTCTCCGGTCCCAATGCGATCAGAAGAATTGCCGCTTTCTGCAATCCCGATATTCCGCCTTCTGCTTTTGTTCTTGCCATGTTTACTCCGTTTCCTAGTTCCAGTCTTCGTTCAGCCAGTTACGCAACAGCGCCGCTGCCGACTCCGGATTCTCATCTACGAATTTCTCAATCATTTTACGTGTCTCGGACTTAGATTCCACATCAATATCTTCCAGTTCTGTCTCAGGAGTGGACTGCAGCATATTCTCCACAGATACCTCCTCTTCCTGCTGTACTGTCTGTCTGGTACGCATACTGCGCAATACTACAAATACAAGTAATCCCAGGATCAGGACCAGCATAACCACACTGAGCACATTTTGCCAGCTGACCGGTGTGCTCTCCTTATCATAAAAGATCGGACTTTCATAGGCAATGATCGTAATATTGCTCTCACTGATCCCCGTAGCATTGGCTACCAGACTGTACATATCGGAATCCACATCCAGTTTGGTATCCGCACTGTTCTGGGTTTTGTATTCGTCCCAGGTAGTACCGTCCAAAAGTCCCTGTCTCTTGACATCCTCATAATGGATCTCTTTATAGGTAATTGCAGCAATGGATATGGAGGAATTGGTATAATTGATCCCTCCCGCCGGTGTCACCTTATCGGTAATGGACTCATTTGGCAGATAATCCCTGCTGGTCTCAGAAGTCGAGGAAGAGCTGTTATTGCTGTCCGGGGATACATAAGTGGTTTTCCCGCTTTCCCCATTGGAGGTGGTACCCGGAACACCTCCGCCATCATTGGTGTTCTCACTCTCATAAGTCTCCTCATGAGAAAGCATACCTTCATCTCTTCCGGAATTTGCATAATATTCTTTTACTGTCTCCTTATAATCGGAGAAATCCATACTCAGATGGCTGGTCACTGCCGCATCGTTATACTGCTTGGTTCCCAACAGCACCTTTTTTACCTGATTGGCGATCATGGATTCTGCCTGGTTCTGTAATTCCTGCATGGAATTGGCAATGCCTGCGGATGTGTAATCGTCACCGCCTGCAAACAGCAGATTGGAATCAGTATCCATAATGGTAATATTCGCCGTGGTATCATTCCGCAGCCATGTAGCAACACACTTTGCCAGCGCTGCTGCATTCGCGGATGTAAACGTACCATCCAGCTCCAGCTGGATGAATGCAGATGCTTCTTCGTTCTGTGCCGCCAGCGTTCCGTTATCCTTCGGGAAGCTTAAATGTACCTTAGCCGATTTTACAGCGCTCTGTGCCTCGATCGTCTGTGTAATATACTGCTCCAGATAGGAATTGTAAAGTCTCTCCTTATCGGTAGCGGTCGTAGACATGCTGTTCCCCAGATAATCATTCAGATTCAGGGCATCCGGTACATATCCGGCAGATCCGAGGGCCAGGTTAGCCGCACTCTGTTTGCTGCTCTCTACATCGATCTTCAGTCCGTCATTGGATTCTCTATGTGCGATCCCGGCACTGTCCAGCGTATCTATGATTTCTGACGCCTGTGCGGTAGTCTCGCAGGTAACCAATCGTACATACTGTGGTTTACTCATGACATACATGATGATCGCAAATGCAAAGATCACAACCGCAGCGGCTCCGATAATGATGCTCTTCTGTCTGGTTGTGAACTTATTCCACCATTCCAGTATTTTCGCAGGTATTTCTTTTAATTTGTCTGCCATTGCAGCTCTCTCCTCTTACGTCAAGTATAAAAAGGTATGATTTAGATCTGAATCTGCATCAATTCCTTGTAGGCTTCCATCACCTTATCGCGGATGGCTACGGTATACTGCAGAGCAGTGGAAGCCTTTCCCATAGCAATGGTCAGGTCATGCGTATTGTCCGTCTCGCCCAGTGCGAAGCGGATCTTCTCATTTTCGGCATCTGAGAGATAGCTGTTGGTCGTCTTCACATTGTCGATTGCTGTGTTGAGAAAAGTCTCGAACATCGTGCCTTCTGCCTTCTTCTCCTTCTCCGCAAGCATTCCTGTCAGAGAGGTGGGAGACACCGTGGCTGTTCCGTTTACATTATTTAAAGCAGTAATCGCAGAAATATCCATTTTATAAACCATATCCTTCCTTACGTCGTATATTCCGGTCCGTTATGCAATGGGCCGTTCTCCGGATCCGTCAGCTTACTGACCGATCTCCAGTCCTTTCAGTGCCATGGATTTGCTGGCATTAAACGCCGTGGAATTCGCCTCGTAAGACCTGCTGGCATCGATCAGATCCGTCATTTCCGTGACAATATTCACATTCGGATATGTCACATATCCATTCTCGTCCGCATCCGGATGGGAAGGATCGTATACCATATTCATCTCCGTAGTGGTATCCTCGAAGATCTGGCTGACCTTCACACCGCTTCCGGAGTAGCCGCTGCTTACATTATGCAGCACCTGGCTGAAGGTCTGCTGCGGGTTCTTCTGCTGGAACGTAACGATTTTGCGGCGATACGGTGTACCATCCTCGGTTCTTGTGGTATTGGCATTGGCAACATTTTCGGAGATCACGTCCATACGCAGTCTCTGTGCTGTCAGTCCGGATGCCGTAACATCAAATGCTGAAAACATACTCATACGCTAATCCCTCACTTCATCACAGTCTGTAAATTGGTAAATTCCTGATTAATGCTGCTGATCAGTCCCTGGTATTTCAGCTGATTCTCTGCCAGCATTACATTTTCATTCTCGATATCCACATTATTGCCGTCCAGGCGATAGGAATAATTGGCATAATCCACATACGCCCTGCCGCGGAGTCTGCTCAGATTGACATTGGCTACTTTATCATCCATGGACTGATAGCGATTATTACCAAGAGCCTGCTGCAGTACCGACTCGAAAGCCACATCCTGTCTCTTATACCCCGGTGTATCTACATTGGCAATGTTATTGGAAATAGCTTCATTCCGCTGCCATGCAGCATCCGCGGCACGATTTAAAACATTAATATAATCAAACGCATTTGTCTGTATCATACTACCTCACATTCTACTGTTCCTTAAAAATCGATAAAATCGCATAGGAACCGTTTCTACCATACCTATTCTACTTTATTATAAAGTATTTCGACAAAAACACAATACTAAAATTAAGAGAAGAGACTATTTTTCGCAATAGTCTCTTCTTCCTAATCTGTTGTTATTTTGTACTTTTTACTTAATTTCTGCCATTCTGGCGCTTTAATTCTTCAATCTCATCAAACACGGCATCGTTCAATACTTTAATATACGTTCCCTTCATGCCGGAGGATCTGGACTCGATAACGCCGGCACTTTCAAACTTCCTTAAGGCATTGACAATGACTGATCTGGTAATGCCGACTCTGTCAGCAATCTTGCTCGCTACCAGGATTCCTTCCATACCGTTTAATTCATCAAAAATATGGGTAATGGCTTCCATCTCTGAGAATGACAGGGTGCTGACTGCGGATTTCACAACCGCTACCTTACGGCTCTCTTCCGCACTCTCTTCATTTACTGCCCGGAGCATTTCCAGTCCCACCACTGTGGTTCCATACTCGCAGAGAATAATATCATCGATGTCATACTGTTCGTCACACTTATAAATAAAGAGTGTTCCCAGCCTCTCACCGGCGATCTCGATGGGAGTGATGATTGCCTGGAACTTTCTCGTGTCGATATTCTCGAAACCAAGAGTCTCCAAGTTGACATTCTCCTTCGTGGACAACACACCAAGCAGTCTCTCATTTAACATCGGATCGATAAATCCGCCAATACTGTCATCCAAAAGCTCTGTGATGGGTTCGATTCCGTCGGATTTACCTACACCCAGCACCTTACCCTTCCTGCTGATCACCAGTACATTGGAATTCAGGATCTCACGCATTACCTTACAGATATCGCTGAATACCACTTTGCTGGAGTTATTATTGTGTAACAATTTACCGATCTTACGTGTTTTGTCCAACAATTGTACGCTACTCATCTATCTTCCTCCGTTTACACATACTACGAAACCACAAGATGTTATGCACATTGTAGCACATGTAATTTCAGATTACAATGGAAATAGCGCTAATTTATGAGAAAATTCTGACAGTATATAAAACTACTTCTCTTCCGTCGGTTTATTCTTCACATAACCGCATTGTTCGTCCATGCAGACCAGTTTGTTACCTTTTTCCAGCAGCAGCTTACCGCAGCGGGGGCATTTCTCTCCCGAAGGCTTCTGCCATACCATGAAATCACATTCCGGATTATCGATACAGCCGTAATATCTTCTGCCCTTCTTGGTCTTCTTCATAACAATATCTTTGCCGCACTTGGGACATGCCACGCCAATCTTCTCGAAATAAGGCTTGGTGTTGCGGCACTCAGGGAATCCGGGGCATGCCAGAAATCTGCCGTGAGGTCCGTATTTGATCACCATGCGTCTGCCGCACAGTTCACAGACTTCGTCGGATTCTTCATCCGCGATCGTCACCTCTGCCAGATCTTTCTCAGCTTTTTTCACTGCTGCATCCAGGTCCGGATAGAAGTTCTCCACAATGGTCTTCCACTTCACAGTGCCTTCTTCCACACCATCCAGCAAGGTCTCCATATTAGCGGTAAAATTTACATCCACGATGGCCGGAAATGCTTCCTTCATCATATGATTGACCACTTCACCCAGCTCCGTCACATAGATATTACGATTCTCCTTGGTAATATATCTTCTGGCGAGAATCGTGGTGATGGTAGGTGCATAGGTACTGGGACGTCCGATGCCCAGTTCTTCCAGGGCACGCACCAGACTTGCCTCGGTATAATGTGCGGGAGGTTGGGTAAAGTGCTGCTTCGGATCAAAATTTATAAATTCCAGTACACTGTTCTCATCCAGGTTGCCGCCCAGTACATTTTCCTCGTCCTTATCTTCCTCCTGGGTATAGACACTCATGAAACCATCAAAGCGCATTTTGGAGGCTGCCAGCGTAAAGATCTGATCCTTCGCCTGAATTTTCACTGAAGTCGTATCATACTGTGCTGCACTCATGCGGCTTGCTACAAAACGTTTCCAGATCAGCTGATACAGACGGAACAGATCTCTGGGCAGCTGTTCTTTGATGGCAATGGGCATACGGTTTAAATCCGTAGGACGGATGGCCTCGTGGGCATCCTGGATCTTCTGACCGTTCTTTTTTTCTGTATTTGCGGCAGCCTTGTACTTTTCACCGTAATGTGCATCGATGAACTGCGCAGCCTGTGCTTCCGCTTCTTCCGATACACGGGTGGAATCCGTACGTAAATAGGTGATCAGACCTACCGTACCTTCTCCCTTGATATCCACACCTTCGTATAACTGCTGCGCCAGACGCATGGTCTTCTGTGTGGAGAAATTCAGCACCTTGCTGGCTTCCTGCTGTAAGGTGGAGGTAGTAAAAGGAAGGGGTGCCTTCTTCACACGCTCGCCGTGTCGAACTTCCTTCACTTCGTATTTGGCACCCTTCAGGGAATTCATGATCTCATCAGCTTCTTCCTTGCTGCCGATCCCCTGCTTTTTCTCCGTAGTTCCGTAATATTTTGCGCAGATGGGCTTCTTCTCGCCCTTTACTTTCAAGTTCACATCCAGGGACCAGTACTCCTCCGGAATGAAGGCATTGATCTCATCCTCTCTGTCGCAGATGATCCGCAGAGCCACAGACTGTACGCGGCCGGCACTTAAGCCTCTCTTGATCTTCGCCCACAGAATAGGGGAGATCCGATAGCCTACCACGCGGTCTAACACACGTCTCGCCTGCTGGGCATCCACCAGATTCATATCGATCTCTCTGGCATGCTTTAAGGATTCCTTCACCGCACTTTTGGTGATCTCGTTAAAGGTGATACGATATACTTTTTTATCTTCCAGTTTCAAGGCATAGTATAAATGCCAGGAAATGGCCTCTCCCTCACGGTCCGGGTCGGTTGCGAGATATATCTTCTCTGCCTTCTTCACTTCCTTACGTAAGGATGCCAGCAAATCTCCCTTGCCGCGGATCGTAATGTATTTCGGTTCATAGTCATGTTCCACATCAATTCCCAGCTGACTCTTGGGCAGGTCCCTCACATGCCCCTGGCTGGCCATAACCTCATAATTCGCTCCCAAAAATTTTTTGATTGTCTTCACCTTCGCCGGTGACTCTACAATTACTAAATATTTTGCCATATATGCTCCCATCCATCCGTTTTCGCGGATATACGGCTTTCGGTTCCCGCCTCTTTGCCGCTTTTTCCCCATGATTTGAGTAATCGTGAACCACTATACAACAAAAAAATGGGAATGGCAAGAAAAATTTATAAAAAAAAGAGCCAAAAAGCAATCATTTCTGCTCTTCGACACTTTTCAGGGTTGGGCTATTCTATTAAAGAATAAGCAGCTGATAGGGGAATCGAACCCCTGTTTTCGCCGTGAGAGGGCGACGTCTTAACCGCTTGACCAATCAGCCATAGGTTACTTACGAACCTTGTTCAGTATAATACATTAATTTGAAAATTGCAAGTATTTTTTGAAAAATTTCTACAATTTTCAAAGAGCAGCTGATAGGGGAATCGAACCCCTGTTTTCGCCGTGAGAGGGCGACGTCTTAACCGCTTGACCAATCAGCCAAAAAACCGTACTTGCATAGTATAATGGAGTTGTCGAAAAAATGCAAGTACTTTTTTCAAAAATTTTAGGAACGTTCTGTCCCCAGCGCAAAAGCTCAGTGCCCGGACCATTCGCAAAAGCGTCTGCTGCGCAGCCGGCGCCGCTTGCGCGGCTCATCTTTTACTTCATGGATCGGGCGCTCCGCTCATACCGTGTGGAACACGCTGCTTTGTACGCAAGCGTCCACGCAGTGTGTTCTGCACGGTATGGCTGAGCTGTTACACCAGATCAAATATACTGATCTGATTGGACTCGGGCAGGTCTCCTAATAATCCTAACGAATCCATAAGGTCAATTATCGTCTTGGAAACCTTAGTTCTTTGACGAAAATCATCTTTGGAGAGGAACGGACCGTCCTTGGCAGCTTCCACAATGGCATCTGCCGCCTTCTCTCCCAGTCCGTCGATACTGTTTAAGGACGGCATTAATTTTCCATCCACAATCTGGAATGATCTGGACTGTGCACGGAAGATGTCGATGGGTTCAAATTCAAAGCCTCTTGCATACATCTCCTGCACGATACGCATATCACCCATAGCATCTTTTTCCTTATTAGAAAGAGTATCCTGTCGTTTTTTGTACTCTGCCATCACGCTCTCCAAGTGCCTCTGCCCCTGACACATGATCTCATAGGAAAATGCCTTGGCGCGGATACTGAAAAACGCACCGTAATAAGCTAACGGATAATGGATCTTGCAATAAGCGATACGCCATGCCATCATAACGTACGCCGCCGCATGTGCCTTCGGGAACATATACTCGATCTTCTGGCAGGATTCGATATACCACTGGGGTACGTCATGCGCCAGCATATCCGCTTTCCACTCTTCCCACATGGCACATTTTCCCTTCGCCACCATACCCTTACGTACTGCCTCCATGATCTTGAAGGACTTCTCCGACTCCACGCCCATCTGGATCAGATACAGCATGATATCATCACGGGTACAGATTGCCGTGGAAATAGTCGCCACGCCGCTCATGATCAGATCCTGCGCATTGCCCAGCCATACGTTGGTACCGTGGGACAGACCGGAGATACGCACCAGATCGGAAAACGCCTTGGGTTTCGCATCAATAACCATCTGCATAGCGAAGTCTGTACCGAACTCCGGAATGCCTAATGCTCCTAACTTTGTTCCACCGATCTGTTCCGGGGTGATGCCTAACGCGTCCGTGTTCTGGAACAGACTCATAACATCCTGTCCATCCAGCGGGATCGTCAAGGGATCTCTCCCCGTCAGATCCTGCAGCATACGGATCATGGTAGGATCATCGTGTCCCAGAATATCCAGCTTCAGCAGGTTATGGTCGATGGAATGGTAGTCAAAGTGTGTGGTTATGGTATCCGTGGTCATATCATTCGCCGGATGCTGTACCGGGGTGAAGGAGTTAATATCCTGCCCCAGAGGCAATACAACAATACCGCCGGGATGCTGACCGGTACTTCGCCGCACTCCGGTACATCCGGAAGCGATACGGTCGATCTCGCTGGTCCGCTTATGAATGCCACGTTCTTCAAAATAATTCTTCACATAACCGAAAGCAGTCTTATCCGCCAGGGTTGCAATGGTTCCGGCACGAAAAGTCTGACCCGCGCCGAAGATAACCTCCGTGTATTTATGCGCCTTGGACTGGTACTCACCGGAGAAGTTCAGGTCGATATCCGGCTCCTTATCTCCCTTGAATCCCAGGAACGTCTCGAAAGGAATATCGAAGCCATCCTTATGAAGCTTCTCTCCACACACCGGGCAGACCTTGTCCGGCATATCGATTCCCGCTTTACCGGCGTAGGCTTTGACCTCTTCACTGTCGAAATCCACATAATGACACTTGCTGCAATAATAATGGGGACTTAAGGGATTGACCTCCGTGATTCCCGCCATGGTTGCCACAAAGGAGCTTCCTACGGATCCACGGGAACCTACCAGGTATCCATCCTCCACTGACTTCCATACCAGCTTCTGCGCAATGATGTACATTACGGCAAATCCGTTTTTGATAATGGAGTTCAATTCCTTCTCCAGTCTTGCCTCTACGATCTGTGGCAGATCCGGTCCATAGATCTCATGAGCCCTGTTGTAACAGATCTCCGTCAGTGTCTTATCACTGTCCGGAATGACCGGGGGACACTTGTCCGGGCGCACCGGTGCAATGGTCTCGATCATATCCGCGATCATATTCGTATTGGTAATGACGATCTCTTCCGCCTTGTCACTGCCCAGATAGGAGAACTCTTCCAGCATTTCTTCTGTGGTATGTAAAAAAAGCGGTGCCTGTTCATCCGCATCATCAAATCCTCGGCCCGCCATAATAATACGACGGTATACTTCATCCTCGGGATCCAGAAAATGTACATCACAGGTAGCCACTACGGGCTTGTGGAACTGTTCTCCCAGCTCCACGATCCTGCGGTTGATATTCTGGATATCCTCTATGGAATTGACCGTCCGGATTTTCTCCGAAGCGATCATGAACTTATTGTTGCCACAGGGCTGGATCTCCAGGTAATCATAGAATTTTACCAGCCTGGCGATCTGCGCATCCGACTGTCCGTCCAGCAGGGCACGGTACAGTTCTCCCGCTTCGCAGGCACTTCCCAGGATCAGACCCTCTCTGTATTTCAGGATCAGGCTCTTGGGAATCCGGGGATGCTTGTTAAAATAGGTCAGATGTGACTGGGACACCAACCGGTAGAGGTTGATGCGCCCCAGATCATTTTTTGCTAAAATAATGGCATGGTAGGAGGGCATTTTTTTCACAGCATCCACACTGGATGCCCCCAGTGCATTGACTTCCGTCAGATTATAGATATCCTGCTCCTCCAGCATTTTAATAAATTTCACAAAAATATGTGCCGTACACTCCGCATCATCCACGGCCCGGTGATGATTCTCCAGGGATATCCCCAAAGTCTTCGCCACCGCATCCAGGGTATGCTTTGACTGATTCTTCAACAGTACTCTGGAGATGCCCACGGTATCCACATAGGTAAACTCCTGCGGATATCCCAGTCTTCTGCAGTTCTCCATAATGAAGCTCATATCGAAGCCGGCATTGTGTGCCACCATGATACAGCCCTCACAAAACTGCAAAAATTGCGGCAGAATCACATCGATCTGCGGAGAGTCCATGACATCCTCATCCCGGATACTTGTCAGCTTCTCAATTTCAAAAGGAATGGGCACATCCGGATTCACAAAGGTGGAAAAACGATCCACGATCTCACCGCCGGACACCTTTACCGCACCGATCTCAATGATCCGGTTATTCACGGGGGAGAATCCTGTGGTCTCGATATCGAACACCACATAATCCTCGTGCAGACTCTGTCCCTTATCATTGGTCACGATCTCCTTCAGATCATCCACCAGGTATGCCTCTACTCCATAGATAATTTTGAAAAAGTCCTGCTTGTCCGGATTCTCGTCTCCGGCTTCTTTTCGCTTGCCCTTTTCCGCTTTCCACAGATCGTCCCAGACATGATTGGCATCGGTAAAACTCTGTACCACGCCGTGATCTGTGATGGCGATGGCACGATGTCCCCATTTATAGGCACGTTTTACGATATCTTTTGCCTCTGAGACACCATCCATATCACTCATTTTGGTATGGCAGTGCAGCTCCACACGTTTTCGCGCGGAAGTATCCATTCTTGTATTGGTAAAATCAGGGATCTTCTTGATCCCCGCGATGGAGCCGATTGCCAGTTCATGGTCAAACTTATCCATCATACAGATTCCCTTTACCTTTAAAAAGGCTCCCGGCTTAATATCCCCTGTCACTTCCTTCACCTGTTCGGTACGCACGAACATTTTGATAGTCATGGTATCGGTAAAATCGGACATATTGAAGATAATGATGGTCTTTTCATTCTTAATATCCCTGGTATCCACAGACAGTACTTTTCCGCGGATGGTCACTTCCCCCATATCACCGATCAATTCCTCGATCTTCATGGCTTCCTCTTCAAAATCTCTGCCGTAGATCACATCGGGATTGTCCGATCTCTTCAGGGCACCCTTTTCAAAACTGCCGCCCTTACGAAACTCTCCTTTTTTGAATTCTCCTCGTTTGAACTCGCCACGGCCGCCACTTTGGAAACTCTTGGTCACGCCACCTGCCGGTTCGCTTTTTGCCTTGCCGGAATTGTCTGTCTTTTTCGCCTCCGGGCTCTGTGTATTTTCCTGCTCTGTGTCCTGCGCAGGCGCTGTGCTGTCCACAGCCTCTTCCTTCCTGCCTCTGGTGCGGCTGTAGATGGCATCTACCTTCATGCGGATCTTAGCTTCCTCTTCCTCCTTGAATCTTCCGGCCTCTTTTTCCACATAGGCTGCATGGAGCTTCACAGAGAATCCACAGCGTTCCACCAGTATCTTCTCAAGGATCTGTAATATCTCTCCTTCCATACTGCGGTTCAGCACCGTATCCTCCATCGTTATCAGCATTTCATTGTCCGCAGGATACTCGATTCTGGCCGTCTTCAGGGCGTTGTACTGGATATGACTGTATTCCCGAAATTCCTCCAGAATACTTTCTTTATAGATATCCATCAGCTTTTCCGGATTGTATTGGGAAGAAAGTTCAAATTTTTCGTATATTTTTACCGTCAGGTTGGCATCCGGAAACAACTGCTTTTTAATCTCCTGTTCCGCGGTCCAGATATCTGCTTTCTGAATCAGACGGGTACTTTTTAAATACACCCGAAGAAAGTCTCTGCGCTTTGTCGCCGAGACTCTCTCTACTTCTGTCTGACCCATCAGGTCATGAATATCCGTATGCAACTGTAAATTCGGAAATACTTCAAAAAAAGGTTTACTCATCTATTTTAACTCCAATGATCCAATTCCTCTTTTAAGGCGGGGAGCAGCTGATCCTCCGGAAGCTTTTTTATAATCTCACCGTGTTTGATCAACAGTCCTTCTCCGATGCCGCCCGCTACTCCCAGATCCGCTTCTTTTGCTTCTCCGGGACCGTTTACCACGCAGCCCATGACTGCCACCTTAATATCCAGCGGATAATCTTCCACCAGCTTTTCCACCCTGGTCGCCAGGTCGATCAGATTGATCTGGGTTCTGCCACAGGTAGGGCAGGATACGACTTCGATTCCGCCCTTTCTGAGTCCCAGGGTACGCAGGATCAGCTTCGCGGACTTGATCTCCTCCACAGGGTCTCCGGTCAGGGATACACGGATCGTGTCCCCGATGCCCTGGCTTAAGATCAGGGACAGACCAATGGCAGATTTAATATTGCCGCTGTTGACTGTACCGGACTCGTTAATGCCCACATGCAGCGGATATACAGTCTTCCCTGCCAGCAGTTCATGGGCTTTCACGCACATTAATACATCCGAAGACTTGATACTGATGACCAGATTGTCATATCCTAAGTCTTCGATCATGTGCACCTTATCCAGCGCGCTCTCCACAATGCCCTCAGCTGTCACACCACCGTATTTCTCTATTAACGGCTTCTCCGGGGAGCCGCTGTTGACACCGACACGTATGGGGATATTCCGCTCCTTCGCCGCATCCACCACAGCCTTCACCCGCTCCGTACTTCCGATATTGCCGGGGTTGATACGTATCTTGTCCGCACCGTTCTCGATGGCAGCCAGAGCCATACGGTAGTCAAAATGAATATCCGCTACCAGCGGAATATGAATCTGCTTCTTGATCTCACGGATGGCTGCTGCCGCCTCTAAGGTAGGTACCGTACAACGGATGATCTCGCAGCCTGCCTTTTCCAGTCGCAGGATCTGTTCCACCGTAGCTTTCACATCTTCCGTCTTCGTATTGGTCATGGACTGGATGGCGATAGGATTGCCGCCGCCGATCTTACGGTCTCCGATCTGTATGACTTTTGTATGCATTCTGTAAGTATCTTTATCGTTCATAGGGTTACCCTGCCTTTCTTGCGTCTGTATTCTTAACTATACCCCCGATCTAAAACCCTTGTCAATTCGCAGAAGTACCAAAATACCCCGGGGTATTCTGCTTTACATATCCCATCAGTTCCAATTCCATCAGTCTCCGGTGCAACGTGACAATATCTATATATTCTCCTTTCTTCCATGCCTCCTGCAAAATAATCTCCGTCGATTTCGGCACACAATCCAACAATTTGTACACCTGACGCAAAGGCTCCTCCAGCTTTTCTATCCGTTTCCGGCTCTTTCGTCTGCCTCTTATTTTCTGCGCCGGATCCGGCGATGAAAGCTCCTGCTTTTCTTCCCAGTTCCTCATAAATTCCTCCGTAAAGCTCTCCGGTGACAGGAACACCCCCGCTCCCTGTGTCAGCAGGCGGGTTGAACCGTCACTGCGGTTTTTCGTG
>ERZ780003.337-NODE-337-length-16423-cov-8.92962_pt1 | contig 16423 bp, 19 predicted proteins | sample MGYA00511931_ERZ780003 | MGnify/ENA primary metagenome ERZ780003 (study PRJEB29588, sample SAMEA2162297) | human gut metagenome | biome: human gut; feature: human-associated habitat; material: faeces | place: Denmark | collected 2008/2010 ... | reverse complement strand
GGTTATTTTGTTATACCCTAAATTACCCTCTGAATTTGTTTTTAAATTTGGAGGGATTTTTTTATGTCCTTTTTTCGGGCAGTTATCTATCTGCTCATACGAAGCAAAATTTATCAATACATAGCATATCAGAGAACGGCAGGAAACCAGTTAAAAAAATTTCTGCCAGTGCAACGGTACTTCTCACCTTGAAAGTAGAAGTACAATCTCCATACAATAGAATTACTATTTCCTATAACCGTAAAGGTCACAGAGCCTTTGCGGTTTTTCTTTTGTCGATTTTTGTTGGAAAGTGCCGTAGGGCTGTTTCTGATATGCGGTGTCGTTCTCCGCCTCTCCATCTGGATTTTTTACATTTCAAAAATTCAGATGGGAGGTATTTATGGTGAAATATGCACCAAGAAAGGTATATATCAGAGAAAGTGGCGGCTATGTGGAATTATCCTACACGGAGTTCTGCCGTTGCAGGGAATCCGACCAGACCTATATGGACAAGCTGTTTATCCCCATTCAAGGCTGTCTGCTTGAAGTCGTGAGGGAGCAATACACAGACTTCTACCGTGACAAGGAACGGTGGCGTTATCTGCAAAAATTAGATACAAAGAATAGACTGCTATCTCTCGACGGATTTACGGACAGCGAGGGGAATCCTCTGGACTTTATCACTGATGAAGCGGTGGACATTGCAGAAACCGTTGTCAATGCGGTCATGGTGGACAGGCTGAAAGCCGCCCTGCCTTTGCTGTCGGATAGTGAACAGGAGCTGATACAGGCAATCTTTTTTGACGGACTTTCCGAGCGTGAAGTCGGGGCGAGGTTGGGCATAACCCAGAGCGTTGTAAACAAACGCAAAGCCAGAATCCTAATAAAACTAAGAAAGATAATAGAAAATTAAAATTTAAGGCGTTCAGCCCCCTTGTTTTTTCCTTTGGGAAGATGAGGGGGCTTTTCTCTGCCCTCTCAATCAATTCTGATTGGAGGAAGTAAGAATGGCATACAACCACGGACGGGAGGACAGGAAATGGCGTATCTGGAAAGAAGCGGAGGAAAAGCTGCTGCGTGAGTGCGGCGTTGATGAAGCGACCATTGAGCAGATACGCATGGCGGACAGGGCAGACTTCAATTCCAACAGGCGGTTTTACCGATGGACGAATGACGTTGCGGAATATCTTGAGGACATGGCAGGCAGGGAGCGGCAGGCGGAAGTGGGTACGGTTGCGGAGTTACTGGAAGAGATTGAGAGCGAAAATCTCTATCAAGTATTAGTCACGGTGGACGGGCGTACCTTGAAAATCGTCCTGCTGAAAATGCAGGGGTATTCCACAAAGGAGATTGCCCCGCTTGTGCATTTGACGACTGGTGCCATCTATGCGAGGTTAGACCATCTGCGGAAGAAGCTGCGGAAAATTTTATAGCTTCTAAAACAGCCTGCCATCCTGCGGGCTACTGGGTGAGGGATGGAAATCCCCTCACTCATTTTTTGCAGGAGGACAACAGGATGGCATACAGGGTTAAGGCATACACGCTTCGGGAGGAATCCACGGAAAGCGGCACAAGGTATTTTATCAGCTTTAAGGACGGGCAGGGCAAATCCCACGAGTTGGAAGTGTCGGAACAGTTCTTTATGGAGTTTCGGCAGATGGAGCGCAGGAACAGGAATCTTTTCTAATGGGACGAGCGGCACAGGGAGTTTAACGAGGTATGGGACGAAACCCTTTACAGACGGGCGTTGCGTGTGCCTAAGAGCCTTGATGAACGCATGGTTGAGGAAGAACGGAATGAAACGCTCTATAAGGCGGTTGGGAGCCTTCCAGAGATACAAAGGCGGCGTTTCCTGCTCTACTACGAGTATGAGTTCAATTTTTACCAAATCGCCGCTATGGAGCATTGCACCGCTTCGGCAATACAGAAATCTGTTGCGATTGCAAAGGAGAAAGTAAAGGCGGAAATTGAAGAAATATCTCCAACCGTGACCGACACCGCCCGAAAAAGAAATCTGTTTTTTATTTGTGTGGGATTGGCGGCATTACATACTCTCACTTTTTTCCGTGGGAGTAAATCTATTTTTAAGGAGGTCAACGCCTATGTGCAACGAAAACAAAGACACCGCCCGAAAGGAGGAAAGCCATGCAGAAGTTACAGACAGTCAACGCCGAAACGCTCCTTTATGAACCGCTTGAGAAACCATCCTTTGTGGTGGACAGCCTTATCCCGACAGGCTTATCGCTGTTCTGCGGCTCACAGAAGATAGGCAAAAGCTGGCTCATGCTGAAGCTATGCTTATGCGTGTCGCAGGGAATCCCTTTATGGGATATGCCGACAATGGAGGGCGATGTGCTTTACCTCTGCCTTGAGGACACGTTCTGCCGCATACAGGACAGGTTATTTCGTTTGACGGACGAAGCAAGCGGGCGGCTCCACTTTGCCGTGGCAAGCTGCAAGCTGTCAGACGGTCTTATCGTGCAGCTTGAAGATTATCTGAAAGATTACCCAGACAGCAGGCTCATTGTCATTGATACCTTGCAGAAAGTCCGTACAGCTTCAAAAGACAATGCCTATGCAAGCGACTATGGGGACATCTCCCTCATCAAAGACTTTGCCGACAGGCACTCTCTGGCGGTCATTGTCGTACACCACATCCGAAAGCAGAATGACAGCGACGTGTTCAACAAGGTGTCTGGGACGACAGGATTAACGGGGAGTGCGGACGCTACCTTTGTTCTGGAAAAGGAGAAACGTGCGTCTGACACCGCCAAGCTGTATGTGACGGGCAGGGACACGCCTTATCAGGAATACACGCTGCGTTTCCGTGATTGCCGTTGGGAGCTTGTGGAGCGGAAAACGCAGGAGCAGCTTGCGAAAGAAACGATACCAGATGTCCTTTTTCGGTTGGTGGATTTTATGAGGGATAAGGAAGAATGGATAGGCACGGCAACGGAACTGTTAGCCGCTATGGGGGAAACGGAAACCATACCCACGGTGATTACGAAATGGCTGAATGAATACCGCACCACATTTTTAAGCGAGAACCGTATCTGCTACCAGTACAGCCGCAGGAAAGACGGCAGGCGGATTGCCCTTGCAAGGAGGGCGGGTGACAGCGGTGATGGTGGTGACAGCGATATTAGGATACCCCCCTGTTACTGTCATTGACGCTTAAAGCCATGTAAAGCTGGCGGCTCTGCCCTGCGGGTGACAGCAGTGACGGTGGTGACAGTGATTTTAGGATACCCTGCCGCTGTCATCCCTACGGGAGAACACCCCGTAAACGCAAAATGCAGGCGTGAGATTTACTCGCCCTTTTCGGTCGTGTAAAACCACCCCTGCGGTCAGAAAAATCATTCCGATTTTTCCGACTGCGTTTACAGGGTGTAACACACTACACTTTGCCCTGCAAAGTCGTGTGCCAGACGTTCCCTCTGGACTCCCTTAAGGCAGGGCTGTGCCCTGCTATCCTACGCCTTACGGCTTCGGATAAAAGAATGGCGGCATGACGGTGACGGCTCTTGCGAGGGGGGTATCCCAAAAACACCGTCATCATCGACATGACCGTCATGCAGGGGGTGAGGGTGACAGTTGCGGCAGTCGGCAGGGGGTATCCCAAAACTGCTGTCACCACCGTCACCGCTGTCACCCCAAAGGACGGTCACCCGCCGAAAGAAAGGAGGAATCCGCCTATGCCTTATGCAATCCTGCGTTTCCAGAAACGAAAAGCGGGCGGCGTTGCGGCTTGTGAACGCCACAACGAGCGGAAGAAAGAAGCCTACAAAAGCAACCCAGATATAGATATGGAACGCTCTAAAAACAATTACCATCTCATAGCACCACCAAAGTACACCTACAAGAAAGAGATTAACCGCATGGTAGCCGAAGCGGGGTGCAGGACAAGGAAAGACAGCGTGATGATGGTGGAAACGCTCATCACAGCTTCACCAGAATTTATGAACCAGTTACCGCCCGAAGAACAAAAAGCGTATTTCCAGACGGCTCTTGACTTCATTTCGGAGCGTGTTGGAAAGCAGAATATCCTCTCCGCTGTCGTCCATATGGACGAGAGAACGCCCCATATGCACCTCTGCTTTGTGCCGATTACGCCAGACAATAAGCTGTCAGCGAAAGCTATCTTAGGCAACCAGAAATCATTATCCGAGTGGCAGACCGCCTACCATGAGCGGATGTCCTCACGGTGGAATCAGCTTGAACGGGGGCAGTCCTCAATGGAAACCAAGCGGAAACACGTCCCCACATGGCTCTATAAATTAGGCGGCAGGCTTGATAAACAGTATGAAGAAATCGTGTCTGCCCTATCCGACATCAACGCCTTTAACGCAGGGAAGAAAAGGGATAAAGCGTTAGATTTACTCTCTGCATGGCTGCCAGACGTGGAGAAATTCTCTAAGGAAATCGGGAAACAGCAGGCGTATATCGACAGTTTGAAAGAGAGAATTGGGCAGGAATCAGACTATGCGGGGCGTATGCGTGATGAAAAGTACGAGCAGGAACTAAAGGTGCAGAAAGCGAATCAGAAGATATTTGAATTGCAGAGAACCAACGAGCAGATGGGGCGGCTGCTGTCAAAAATACCGCCCGAAGTGTTGGAAGAATTGCAGAAAAATCATAGAAGCAGAGCGAAAGAAAGGTAGATATGTGAATGAAGAAACAGGATTTTAAGGTGTTAAAGACCAAAGACTTGTACCCGTTCCCCGACAATCCGTTTCATGTGGCAGAAGATGAAACACTGTCAGAGTTAGCGGAAAGCATCAAGGAATTTGGCATTGTCACGCCGATAATCACACGCCCGAAAGAGGACGGGGACGGTTATGAAGTGATTGCAGGACAGCGGCGTGTCCGTGCTTCTGAACTTGCAGGGATAAATACCGTGCCTGCGTTTGTCCTGCCCTTAGACCGTGACCGAGCCATCATCACCCTTGTAGACAGCAATTTGCAGCGTGAGAATATCCTGCCATCGGAGCGGGCGTTTGCTTACAAGATGAAATCCGAAGCCATGAAGCGGCAGGGTTTCCGCACAGACTTAACCTCGTCACAAGTTGTGACGAAGTTGCGGACGGACGACAAGGTGGCACAGGGCTTCGGCGTGGGCAGGATGACCGTGCAGCGTTTTATCCGCCTGACGGAACTGATACCGCCGATTTTGCAGATGGTGGACGAGGGGAAAATCGCCCTCACGCCTGCGGTGGAACTGTCCTTCTTGAAGAAAGACGAGCAGGAAAACCTCTTTGCCACGATGGAGAGCGAAGAAGCAACGCCCTCACTCTCACAGGCACAGCGGATGAAACAGTTAAGCCAGAGCGGGCGGCTTGACATGGATACGATATTTGCGATTATGACGGAGGAAAAGGGCAACCAGAAAGAAACCTTGAAAATCAACACAAGCAAGCTGAAAAAATACTTTCCGAAGAACACAACGCCGAAGCAGATGGAGGAAACCATCATCAAACTTTTGGAGCGTGAGTTGCAGAGGAAACGCAACCGTGACAGCCGCTAATCTTCTTTTTTCGGGAAGTAAATACAGAGAGTTGAGGTATGGAGAATGAGAGAAATCCAGTATGAAATCGTAAAGGAAATCGCAGTATTGTCTACGGGCGACAGTGGCTACACAAAGGAAATCAATCTCATTTCATGGAATGGGAAAGAGCCGAAGTATGACATCCGCAGCTTTTCCCCGAACCGTGAAAAGTGCGGCAAGGGAATCACGCTGAACGCTGATGAAGCGGCGGCACTCCTTAAAGCATTACAGAAAGAATTAAACAGCGAGGATTAATGGTATCTGATTGGCAGGGCGGGGACATTTCCAAACTCTTCCCTGCCCTGTCTGGAAAGGAAGATTTAAGTATGGGCGAGGATAAGAAAGCAGATAAAAAGAGAAAGCGTATCGTGCCAAAAGCACCAGTGCAGATGATAATCAGCCGTGAATATGTCGGCACACAGACCGTTACAGAAGCGTTTGTCCCGATTATCTCCGAGGATATTCGGAAGAAGATTGCCGAGGGCGACACCTTCGACAATGAGGGGCTGTCCGCTTAGAATGTACGCAATGGGACATGAAAACAGATAGGACAGATACGGAGGTTTTACAGTATGGCAGGAATCAAAGAAGAAAAGAAAATCTATTTAGTCGGCATTTATTGCCGCTTATCTAAAGACGATGGTACGGATAACGAGAGTGCGAGCATTGCGACACAGAAATCCATCCTCACGGATTATGTGAAAAAGCAGGGATGGCACATAGCAAAAACGTATGTGGACGATGGTTATTCTGGTACAAATTTCCAAAGACCAAGTTTCCAGAATATGATAAAAGACATTGAAAGCGGTCTGATAAACTGCGTGATTACGAAAGATTTATCCCGTCTGGGGAGAAACTATCTTGATTGTGGGTTATATCTGGAAGTTTTCTTCCCAGAGCATAACGTGAGGTATATAGCGGTCAATGACGGCGTAGATACCTTGAATAAATCTGCTATGGACATCACGCCTTTCCGCAACATTTTAAACGAAATGTATGCCGCTGACATATCTGTTAAGATAAAATCGGCATATCGGGCGAGGTTTCAACAGGGGAAATTCATGGGAACTACCGCCCCTTATGGCTATATCAAAGACCCTGCCGACCACAACCATCTGCTGATAGATGATAAAGTGGCACATGTTGTAAAAGAGATATTCGACCTTGCATTAAAAGGGAATGGAGTTGCCAAAATTTGCAGACATCTTAATAAACAGCATATCCTACGCCCTGCCGCTTATGCGGCGGAGCGTGGCGAAACAGGCTTTGAACGTCATTTTGAGGGGAACGAGGACAAACGCTATATTTGGAGTGGGAACAGCGTGAGGAGCATTTTAAGAAGCCCGATATATGCGGGAAATCTTGTAGGCTACAAACGGATTGCCGCCAATATGAAAAGCAAGAAACGCCCCTCTAAGCTGCCCGAAGAATGGGAAGTGATACCCAATACCCATGAGGGAATAGTCACGCAGGAGGAATTTGATATTGTCCAACAGCTTATTACAAGTCGTAGGCTTCCACAGAACAAGGGAGGATTTGTAAATATTTTTGCAGGCGTTATCAAGTGTGTGGACTGCGGATGTGCTCTGCGGGCAATGAACGTACACAGGAGGAAACGCCCAGAGATTATCGACTGTGTACAGTATTCATGTAATAATTATGCAAGAAACGGAAGAAGCGAGTGTAGTGCCCACAATATAGAAGCAAGGGATTTATTCAATGCCGTTCTTGCCGACATCAACTGTTTTGCGGATATGGCAGTGAATGATGAAAAGGCGGTCAGGGCCATAGAAAAGCGGCTCACGGAAACAGACCAGAGCAGGGCGAAAGCATTAGAGAAAGAACGTAAGAAGCTGAACAAACGCCTTGCGGAACTGGACAGGCTGTTTTCCTCTCTCTACGAGGATAAGGTCATGGAGCGTATTACCGAGCGGAATTTTGAGATGATGTCGGGGAAATACCAGAAAGAGCAGCTTGAAATTGAAGCAAGGCTGAAAGAGGTGACGGAAACTCTTAATGAAAGCTACGAGAAATCACGGGGAATCCGTGACTTCCTCGCCCTTATCCGAAATTATCAAGGCTTAAAAGAACTGGATGCAACAGTTATAAACGCACTCATAGACAAGATACTTGTTTCGGAGCGTGAGAAGATGGCAGACGGAACAGTGAAGCAGGAAATCAAGATTTACTATAAATTCATCGGCTTTGTCGATGAATTACATATCATACCTACAAAACGGTGGGCAGCAATGCCCGCTAAAAATTGTACGGTGTGCGGCGTTGAATATGTCCCGGGCTCTGGTGCATCAAGGTATTGTCCTGCTTGTGCCAAGAAGATACGGAGGGAGAAATCAAACGAGAGCAAACGCAGGAGCAGAGAACAGAAAAGGATAGCATGTATGAACTGTCCGCAAAAAATGACCGACTGACCTTGAGCAGCGCGCCGGAAGAATTATCCGTCAGGGCAATGAGAACAAGAATGTTCAGATCTTCCGCTATGTCACAAAAGGCACGTTCGATGCGTACAGCTACCAGACTTTGGAGAACAAGCAGAGGTTTATCAGTCAGATCATGACGAGCAAGACTCCGGCAAGAAAGTGTGAAGATGTGGACCAGCAGGCACTTACTTACTCGGAAATCAAGGCGCTCTGTACTGGCGATGAGCGTATCAAGGAAAAGCTGATGCTTGAAAACGATGTGAAGGAGCTGAGGGTACTCGCTGCGGAGCATAGAAACACGGTATTTGAAATGGAGGATAGAATCGCTAAGTTCCCCGAACTGGAACAGAGACTTACTGCTATCCTCGATGACCTACATACTGACCGTGAAGCACTCCGCAAGCTCCCGATTGATCCTGAGCGTAAACTGCCCGTATTCAAGATCATCATTGGTGAGACTGAGTACACCGACCGAAAAGAAGCGGCTAAGGCTTTGGAAGATGCGGTACTGGCTATCAAGTATGCCGATACACCTGTGAAAGTCGGCTCATTCCAGGGCTTTGACCTGAGTGTGACGGTAAACAGCAACATGATGGGCGGCGGTATGTCCGCTTGCCTGAAAGGTGCCGCATCACATACCACGAAGCTGATTGAGAGCTTTGCCCACAACCTGAACCGTCTTGAAGCTGCCCTCTACAATATTGACGGCAAAATCGAGCGTACTCAGGAGAACCTTGCCAAGCTACGGCTTGACCACGCAGAAGCTCAGAAGATCGTAGCAGAGCCGTTTCCTCAGCAGGATGAGCTTGACAGCAAGGAGGAAAGGCTGAAAGTCCTTACCGATGAGCTGAATCAGGTTGCTATCGAAGCAAAGAAGAATGCTCCGAAACGTGAAAAGACTTGCTATTTTGAGCGAGCGAAGATGAAGCGTGATGCCGCAAGACTTGCAAAAAAGCCGAAAGCTCCGAAGGACAAGGCTAAGGGCAGAAGCAAAAAGCAAGGAATTGAATAACCTAAAAGTCAACCATAAATTTAATTTACGGTTGACTTTTCTTTATCATATACTCCAGGAAATTAAGTACCCATATCTTTTCGGGTAATCTTATATCCCAACTTGATAATCAGCTTGAGCGTTTCTATCGCAGTATTACAATCGTACTCTTTTTCAGATTCTGGTAGCTCATCATACGGTACAAGGCAAGGCGTGGTTTTCTCTTCGGTATTTTTAATCTCTCCATAAGTCCAGCCCTCTTTAATACGTCCAGCCGCCCACACATCGTGGACATTTGTTGCAATCTGCTCTGTAAGAGCTAATAAGTCCTCCGAGAGTGTGATATCATCTGTGTTTATAGGATTGGGTGTGTACATTTTATTTCCTCCATTTCATATTCACACCCTCTTGCTTAATACAAGAGGGTGTGGTGCTTGATTTTGGTGTTTCGTGGGTGTTCGACAATTAAGTGTGTGATTTTTTCTTTTTGAACAGCCATATGCTGACTCCTACGAGTGCAGCGATAATGAAGCCCAATAGGATTCTAAACCACAGACAATAGAGAAAGCCTGACAATCAACGACTTCATCCTGATCATCTTGTTTTCTAACAGCCCAGAACTTAATATATCCCTCGCCGTCTTCAAACGTCGTACCATCATTCCAAAGTTTGGCATCAGAATCAGAATAAGTTCCCCACATATGATTAGCAAGAGGAGTTTCACTTGTCTTGTAACTCCTGATTTACAATTCCAAGGATATGATACATCTGTCCTGCGGCATCTTCATTCAGCCCAAGCTCATCTGCTTTAGCAAAATTCTGCATGGCTTCAGCAATCTTATTTACGCTTGCCTGTGCATAGCCGAGGCTGAAAAAGCGATTTCCATTGTTCGGATCGCAGTTTACAGCTTTTTGGTAATACTCAATTGCATCCTCATATCTACCAAGTGACATACATACATTAGCTGCACACTGATAAGCATCTGCACAGTTTTCATCAAGCTTAATTGCTTCTTTTGCGAGTGTAAAAGCTTCTTGGAACTGACCATTAATAAACGCCACTTTTGAATTAGATATAAACTCAATGAGTCTTTCATTTTGTATATCTGACATTTTATCACTCCATTCTCTTCTGGACTGTTTACGAATCATTATACGAAATGAACCATATCATATGGATAATATTGCTCATTTTTCAAATCGTCATCTATAAAACCAAGTCTTTTTGCAATAGCACCAGCTTCAAAACACCAATATCCATAATACTGATATTTATTCACCAGTTCATGTGTACCATACCAAGCACTATCTACAGAGCCTTTATACCATCCTCTCAAATATTTTAGAAAAGCATCTCTATCTTCATCGTTAATGCTTTTTACTAACTTTTTGTATGGACGAGGAAAGGATATTTTCGATGTATCAAACTCACTTTTATTTCCAATGAGGATAAAATCTAATAATGAATCATATGTTTCAGATTTCCTCAATTTATTTTTTATTATATTCAACTTACCATCGTCCAAATTCAGAAGATATGCTAAAGAAGCAAAAATAATATTGCTCTCGTATACTGAATCATCCCACGCTTCACCAAACAAATCTAAAGAAGATTCAAATTCTTTTTTTATTTCTTCAATTGAATCACCTTTTGAATACTTAGCGATTATTATCCCGATTTTTTTTTGTAAAATGTAATCTTTTACAAAAAGTATCTTGTCATTTAAGTATTTTCCAGCAGCAATACCCTCTTCAAATCTTTTGATTCCTTCTGACATTTTCAAAATATACTCATCAAAATACTCTTTTGATTTAATTGTATCTCGCATAATATTCTCCTTAATATCAAAAATTCTTGATGTAAATAATTGTCTACTTTAATGACTTAACACTAGTTGTAACATTTACTAAACCGTTATCGTTACTTACATTTACTCTGAACAATTCCTTAACAGTATCACCAGTTGCAAGTCCTTCGATTATGTCATCTGGGTCATCGACTATTTTTCCTATATTATTTTTTATCCATTTATCACCCATTTGCGGACCGCTCTTTTTGGTGTTACCTAACTGCGAAGAACCATACTTTGCCTCTGCTATGATAAATTTAGGATCTCCATTTGGATCCTTATTCTTATATACGCCATCTATACCATGATGAATTTTATCGTCCAGTGATTCAACACCATTATGCATTTTCTCAAATCCCTTGCTGTCATAGTGTTCATCCATCTTCATTTCACCATAGTTGCCTTTTTGTTTTTTTGTTTCCAGTTCTATTTCACCAGATTCGACTTTCTTTACACAGTCATTGTTATGAACCCAAATCTTGCAATTGCCAACAAAGTATGTATGGTAATCCTCAACTTTGAAGTTATAAACAGTTATAGGCTTCTCGCACTGCTCAATATCATGTGTTTCAATGGTGATCGTCTTATTGGTGAAGTCGATAGCGTCCCACCGCAGACCAAGCACCTCGCTTCTACGCAGACCGTAGTAGGCTGCGATATGCACGATCAGCTCAAGTTTATCATTTTTGAATGTCTCGAACAGTGTATTCAGCTCGTCCTTATTATAAAAGGTAGCTTCATAACGATCTGCTCTCGGCACGACAAGTTTGTCCATAGGGTGTATTGGGATATATTCCATTTTAACAGCATACGCCAAAGCAGAGTGAATTGCAAGATAATACTGCTTTGCACAGCTACCCTTGCGCCCCTCATCGAGCTTGTGATTGAGGAACTCCTGAACGTGAGTATATCTCAGTGTGCCAAGAGTCAAATCGGGATAATGCTCATCGAGGTACTCTACAAAACGCTTGTTGGAATTCTTGTACGAATTGAATGTAGTACGGGCAAGGTTCGGTCTGACTGCTGTAAGCCACTCGTCGATATAGGCACTCAGCTTCATCTTTGCTTCGGGAGCAGATTCCGTCATAACTGCATACGGCACATCCACCGCAGATTTCGCTTTTGTCTTACCGATCGTTCCCGTTCTGAACTGCTCGTCAAACTCTGCCACGATCTGATCGACCGCTTCTTTCAGAGCCTTCTTTGTGCATTTCTCAGGAAGTTCCGTGTTCACCCATTTACGCTTACGCTTTCCTGCGCTGTCCTTGTAGTCAAAAACAACATACTGTTTTCCGTTCTTCACGGAAGTGATATACTTATAAGGCAGACTTCAGCGTAAGGTTATCAGTGACTATGACGAGGACGGTCACAGAAAGCTCTATGTGGAGAACAGGCTGAAAACCAATTCCACAAGAAGAACGCTCCCTCTGATACCGCACATCGAAAAGATGCTGTTGGATAAGAAGGAGCTTGAAGCTCACTTCAAGAAGATCAGCGGTAAATCATTCGATAAGGAGTTTGAAGGCTTCATCTGCCGTGACAACTTCGGAAAGTTAATCTCACCTGAGTATGTGACAACCCGTTTTCACTATGTCATTACCAAAGCTGGACTCCGTCATCTGCGTTTCCATGATTTGCGACATTCATGTGCGAGCTTATTGCTTGCGAATGATGTTCCGATGAAAGCAATCCAGGAATGGCTCGGACATAGCAACTATACAATTACGGCGAATCTTTATAGTCATTTGGAGTATAACGCTAAAGTCATTTCTGCGGAGACTATTGCAAGGGTGCTTGGCGGTGAAGCTGAAACAGAAGAACAGAAAAAAGTCACTGCTGAAACTGTTGAACCTGCACCTGAGAAGAAACCGGCACGAAAGAAGTCGGCAGCAAAAAAGACTGCGGACAAGAAATCCGCAAGCGTAAGGTCTACATCAAAAACAGCAGAAAAGCCTTCACCTAAAAAGTCAGGTGGTAGAAAAAAGAAAAGCGAAACACCCAAAGCTACGGGTGAATCACAAGTGTCAACATTATAAAATATAATATCGAAAAATGGATAGCGAGAAAAAGAGAACGAAAAAGAGCGATTTTGGTAGAAAAGTTGGTAGAAAAAAAGTGAGTTTCGACAATATATTCATCTACCACGAAAGCTGGTAAAGCCCATCAATACGCTGTTTGAGGGAAGAAAATATGGATTTGTTCATATAATCTCATTGACTAAATCAGCACTATATGCTATAATATTCTAAATTGTGCGAAAGGAACCAATTATCATGGAAGACGCAGACAGTGACGCGGATACCGATACTTATTTTTTTAATGGATTTATGATTTTGGCAGGGCAGACAGAATTGCACTGTTTATATGAAAAATGGAAACTGTAAGGTGTAGCTGGTAGTGTTTATATTTACCGGTTATGCCTTTTTGTGTTTATTTTTAAGAGAATGGAGATTATATTTTGAAAACGATAGTATTGCAGCTTTTATTACAGATACTGCTGATTTTACTGAATGCCTTTTTTGCGGGAACGGAGATGGCGGTAGTTTCCTTAAATACGGCGAAGCTACATAAACTGGAAGAGGAAGGAAATCCGCATGCCGTAAAACTTCTGAAGCTGGTAGCAGACCCGTCCGGATTTCTTTCCACCATACAGATTGGAATTACCCTGGCCGGATATCTGGGCAGTGCACTGGCATCTGAAAATTTTGCCGGTTACTTCGTACACTGGATTTACTACGATCTGCATTTTACCCTGTGGCCGGAAAATGTGCTGACAGGCATTGCCATTGTGCTGATTACCATGATACTGGCTTTTTTTACTTTGATTTTCGGGGAACTGGTGCCGAAAAGAATTGCCATGCAGAAGTCCTTTGAGTGGTCAAAGGCTGCTTACGGCGTGGTTTCGGGCATTGCTTTCCTAATGCGCCCGGTGATTGCGCTTCTTTCCTTATCTACCAACCTGGTGCTTCGGCTGCTGCACTGCAAGGTGGAGGGCAACGATGAAAATGTGACAGAGGATGAAATCCGTATGCTGGTGGATATCGGGGAAGAAAAGGGAAGTATTGATGAGAACGAAAAGGAATGGATTCAGAATGTATTTGATTTCGATGATCTGAGTGTGCGCAGAGTGATGACTCCGAGAGCGGATGTGATTGCAGTTTCCAGGGATGCGGATAAAGAAGAAATTATGCACCTGATAGAAGAAAACGGTCTGTCCCGCTATCCGGTTTACGGAGAGGATCTGGATGATATCGTCGGTATCCTGTATGCCCGGGATTTTTTACTGGCACTGGGCAGGGGCGAACAGCCGCAGGTGGAGAAAACAATGCGTTCCGCTTACTTTGTGCCGGAAAGTATTCATGCGGATAAACTGTTTTCCGACATGCAGAAAAAGAAAATCCATATTGCCGTCATTGTGGACGAATACGGTGCCATGGAGGGTATTGTCACCATGGAAGACCTGGTGGAAGAAATTGTGGGTAACATTTATGATGAGTTTGACAAGGAAGAAGAACCTTCCATTGAAAAGATAGGCGATAACCTCTGGTGCGTACCGGGCAGCACTAATCTGGATGAGCTTTCGGAAGAACTGGATTTGCCGGAGGAACTGCCGGAAGAAGGATATGATACCATTGCGGGGCTGGTTATCAATTTGCTGGAAGCTATTCCGGAGGATGGCGAGAAGATTGACGTGGAGGGCTATGGTCTGCATATCCATGTAGAGGACATTAAAGACAGGCGTATCGAAAAGGCATATGTGAGCAAACTGGATGCGACGGCTTAAATCCAGCCGCCGTCCAGCGAAATAATCTGTCCTGTCATATAGGAAGGGGAATTTACTACCTGCCAGACAAGGTGAGCCACTTCTTCGGGAGTGCCCATTCTGTCGGCAGGTATTTCTTCTATTATAGAAGAAATGTCTTCTTCCGATAATACATGGTTCATGGCGGTATCAATCATACCGGGAGCAATGGCATTGACCTGGATGTTGCTGGGCGCAAGCTCCTTTGCCAGTGCCTTTGTCAGAGCATTGATTCCGCCTTTTGAAACGGAATAGGCAACCTCCATGGAGGCACCCACATTTCCCCAGACGGAGGATATGTTTATAATTTTTCCCCATTTTTCATGCACCATATGGGGGATGGCAAGTTTGCTGGTATAAAAGGCGGCATTCAAATTGGTATTTAATACCGTGTGCCAGTCGGCAATACTCATATCGGACAACAGGCCAAAATAAGAGATGCCGGCATTGTTTATAAGGATATCCGGCGCCGGTATTTGGGCAAACATTTTTTCCACGGAGGCAAAATCGCCCATATCGCAGACGTAAGAACGGCAGGCAACGGAAAAATTGTTTTCTATTTCTTCCTGCAGTTTTTGCAGCGCTTCCCTGTCGTGGAAACCGGTAATGGTGAGGGACATCCCCTCCTTGGCAAACTTTCTGGCAATGGCAGCCCCGATTCCGCGGGACGCACCGGTGATAAGCACTTGTTTCATGGCAAAACATCCTTTTCTTTTCTTTTGCATATCATAACACATTGCGGGGAAAGATACAAAAGTATTACGCTGTACAGTAAATAAATGGTTGTTATATGATATGAAGGACAGTTGTAAAAACATAAAGTCTATGCTACACTTAGTCCATACAGAAAGCAGGGAGCTTATATAGGAAGACTGAAAAAAATACAGAATGGAGCAACGGAAAATGTACGATTTAATTATTATCGGTTCCGGTCCGGCGGGGCTGGGAGCGGCGGTATACGGAAAGCGGGCGGGAATGTCCACATTGGTGATTGAAAAAAATCCCATGAGCGGAGGACAGGTCCTGACCACGTATGAAGTGGATAATTACCTGGGACTACCGGGTATAAACGGCTTTGATCTGGGAACGAAATTCCGGGAGCATGCGGATAAAATGGGCGCCGAGTTTGCGGAAGCCGAAGTAGAAAAAATTGAAGATGGCAGAAACTGCAAAACGGTGCACACTACCACGGGAGATTACGAAGGCAGAACCCTGATTCTGGCAATGGGAGCGCATCACGCCAAACTCGGCGTACCGGGAGAAGAAGAACTGCAGGGAATGGGCGTTTCCTACTGCGCTACCTGCGACGGGGCATTTTTCAAGAACCGGACGGTGGCAGTAGTGGGCGGCGGAGACGTGGCGCTGGAAGATGCTGTTTTTCTTGCCAGAGCCTGTAAAAAAGTCTATCTCATTCACCGCAGGGATACGTTCCGGGCGGCGGGTGTGCTGCAGGAGACGGTAAAAAATCTGTCTAATGTGGAAATCCTGTATAATACTACCGTACAGGAAATCTGCGGAGAAGACATGGTGGAAAATCTCATTATACACCGGGACGGACAGCGGGAAGAACTGGCGGTAAACGGCATTTTCATCGCTGTGGGCATTCATCCCGATACAGAAATATGTAAACAACTTGTGAACTGTAACGAGGCGGGCTATGTACTGGCAGGCGAGGATACCCTTACCGACAAGCCGGGGATTTTTGCAGCCGGAGATATACGGAAAAAGCCGCTCCGGCAGATTATCACGGCGGTAGCGGACGGGGCCAATGCCGCCAGTGCCGCAGCTGCATATTTAGCCGAAACTATGTTGACA
>ERZ780003.313-NODE-313-length-17068-cov-20.787_pt1 | contig 17068 bp, 18 predicted proteins | sample MGYA00511931_ERZ780003 | MGnify/ENA primary metagenome ERZ780003 (study PRJEB29588, sample SAMEA2162297) | human gut metagenome | biome: human gut; feature: human-associated habitat; material: faeces | place: Denmark | collected 2008/2010 ... | reverse complement strand
GTTGTCCCTGCTGAACAGCCCCTTTGTCAGGTCTTTGACTGCCGAGACGGTTGTCCTCGTGTCAAGTTCATACGTTCTCTGAGACAGTTGCAGGTTGTCGGGGAGCTTTGACCCCAAATGAACCTGTTTCATCACGCTTTCCCGAACCATGCCATTGAGACAAGCCCCGTTCAGAAGAAACGCCCGCATGTCGACCGCCCCGTCCCCGTAGTCAGAGGTTGAGAACCGTGCGCCCGCAAAGATGATGACATCGCCGTTCTTCGCTGTCGGGATGACAATAGGCTGCGGAAGAATTGTTTCCGCCCATACTTTCGTGTCGTTCATATAAGCGTCAGAGATAACCGCCCCTTGACGGCTCGCCTCCTGAACGAACGCCGTCAGTATCTCAACGCTGTTCAGACGGCGGTAGCTGTCAGAGAGAACGCCCCGAACCTGAGTGCCGACCGTCCTGACAAGAACACGGGTTCTTTGTGTCCAGCCGCTGTGCTCGTTCAGAATTTCGGCGGCAAGGTTCTTCGCCCATGTCTCGCCCGAAGCGAGGGATCTCAGGTAACGCTGCGGAACGCCCATTCTGTCGGCGAGCTGACCTATGGCGTTGTCGTGAAGCGAGAACAGACCATCAGGCATGTTCATCGTCAGGCTGTCCCCGCCGTTGAACGTTATCACGGGGCTGTGGTCTTTCTGTTTCAGGTTCACGCCTATCGGGGCAATGTAGTCCTGAGCGATTTTCCCCTCGTTGATAAGGCGTTCCATTGTCGCCTGAACCCCAACGGCTTTGCCGTCAATCATCTTTTGAACTTTGTTCATCACTACTTCGTTCAACCCTTGTTGAAGTGTTGTTGTTGCTGTTGACATAATTGAAAAAAATTATTTGGTTAATACTGTTGTTTCCGTTAAGAACTGACCCGCTTCTTCATACAGGGCGGCTTCCGTCAGGTCATCGGCTGACGGTTCAAAGCCCGTCAAGTATGCCGCTTCGATAATGTTTCTGTCTTCACTCATAATCGCTGTTATTTGATGTAAAACGAAAATTTGATACCCCTGCGGAGTTTGCATACACAGACATCGTCCATTGTGCTGAAAGCCCGTTTCAACAGTTTGTTGAACATCTCAACACCGATGAGGGCGATCGCTCCTGAAACGCCAACCAGCTTGTGAACCCTGTTGCCGTCCCCGTCAACGCCTGAAACCTTAATTCTGAAATTACGGTTGATGTCTCTCGTGCTGTATGCCAAACTCATTGTCTTCATAACTTGAAAGTGTTTATATTGTAATCACGATGCAAATATAAGTGAAGTATTTTGGAAATAATCAACTTTTCGCGAAAAAATTTCACTGCTCAGTTAACTTTTAACTCCACTTAACCCAGCAATCCCCGACATACACGCACCACGCCCCGAAATGCCTGAAACGCACATTCATAAAATTTTTTGGAGACAAAACAAACATTTTTCTGATTATTATGTAATCACTTTGAGAAAATAACCATACCTTTGTCGAAGTAAACTTATCAGTTAAAGACGAAATTCGTATGAAAAAGCAAATTTTAGAAGCACTGAAAGCCAAATTTCAGGGGGTCAGTGAAGCTATCTTGAACAGGATTGCCGACAAATTGGCTAAGACTGTGACAACCGCTGAACAGGTCGCAACCGCTGTCGAGGGGGTAACCATTCAGCAAGTTATTGAAAGCTACGGCGACAGCCGTGCGACTGAAGCCCAGCAGACAGCCGTACACAATTATGAGACGAAGTACGGTCTGAAAGACGGGGTTAAAGTTGATGACGGGGGCGGCTCTCAGGGCGGACAGCAAGGGGGCGTGCAGACCGTTCAGACACAGCAGCAGGGGGGCGATGCAATTCCAACTTGGGCGCAAACGCTTATTGACAGCAACAAGGCGTTGACTGAGCGTTTGAACAAAATGGATGTTGACCGCACAACTGCAACCCGTAAACAGCAACTTCAAACAGTCATTGAGAAGCTGCCCGAGAAACTCAGAAAAGCCTACGAGCGCACGCCTGTTGACGGTCTGACCGAAGAACAGTTCAACACGCTTTTCAGCGAGATTTCCTCTGAGGTCGAGGGCATTGTCAATGAAACTCATGTCAAAGGGGCTGTTTTCGGAAGACCAGCCGCACAGAACGGGCGGACAAATCAAGGGAACGAACTGACCAAAGAACAGGTAGAGGCTATCTCACACCGTGACAACAAGCCCGCTGACGGTCAGCCGTTCTAATGTTTAACAATCAAAAAGACATTCATCATGGGAATGACAGTACAACGCAGAAAAGACACACGCACACGCCGTGTCTTCATGCACAAGGTAGCGGATATTCGCGGAGGTGTCTCAGTCAAGGTGTCTGAACTCGGAGGCGATTTTCTGCACGAGGGAGCGGTTCTGAGCGCACCCGAGGACGGCATCTGTCATGTTGTCAAGACCGCTGTTCTTTCAGCGGAGGCATCAGAGACAGCAACCGAAATCAAGGTCAGCAAGGAACACAACTTCAAGGTCGGAGACTTCATCATGGCGGATGAGGGAGGTAAGGCTTACGCCATAACGGAGATTGTGACCACAGAGAAATCCTATGACACAATCAAGGTCGGCACAACTCTCGGGGTCAAGATTGAGAAAGGCGGTTTCATCATTGAGGCGGCTGCACAGGCAACGGGCAGCGACTCAAAACTGAAACACACCCCTCAGTCGCTTGTCGGCACAGGGAAGCCGATTGATCCGAAGTCAAACCTTGACACGGACGCTTGGCTCATCGGCGTGACAAAGGACAATCCCCTGCCCGAGTGCATCATGAAACACCTCAAAGGTATCATCAACTATTAATCGGTTAAGTTATGGCAACAGTTGTAAATACAATGATTGCGGGTTTGACCTCTCAGATGGTTCAAGCCCGTCTGAACTCGGCTGATGCGACACCCTTTCTTTTCGGGACACACTTCCCCGTCAAGAAAGTCAATGGGTTCAGTTGGAAAACCCTGACCAATCAGCTGGAGAAAAAGAATGTGGCGGCTGACCTGCACACGGATAACGGAACAATCATCAGAAAACGCCGCCCGATATTCGAGAGCGCACGGGGTGACATCCCGTTCATCTCTATCAGCCGTGAACTGACACGAGCCGAAATCAAGGAATATCAGACAGCCCTCGCCTTTGCTCAGGACGAAGACGCAGTTCAGCTTGTCGAGTTCTGGGGCAACGATGTTGACTTCTGTTTCAACGGCGTTCAGTCTGAGTTAGAGTACATAGCATGGAAACTTGCCTCAAACGCTGGTGTTCTTCACTTCACGACCACCACAAATGCGACATTCGCAAATGAATTTGACCTTGACTATGATGTGGACGATGACATGAAAGTCAAGTCAGGTTCAGACTGGGGTAACCCGTCAACGGCTGACATCATCGGAGACCTCGTGAAGATTGTTGAGTTTGCGAAGAACAAAAAGAGCCTGAACCCGAAGTTCGCGTTCATCAACCTGAACGAGCTTTACAGGATTTGTTCCGCAGAACAGATTATCAAGGCTTGTGCTTCTTATATCGCAAACGCTACGGGAATGGCTCAGACCCCCGATTTGACCGCCGTCAACACCATGCTCGCAAAGCAGGCTTGGCTGAACGGCATTCAGTTGAGGGTTATTGACCAGACTATCACACGTGAGTTTACGGACGGAACATCGGATTCGGGCAACCCGTTTGCCGACAAGCGTCTCATTCTTTCAGAGACAGAGCGTCTCGGCTCAACTCAGTATGACATTCTTAAAGAGAATGACGACTTGATTTTGAGAGCGGAGCGTGCGCATACCGTCATCAAGAAATACGGTACGGTTGAGCCTAAGAGCGAAGTAACAATCGGTCAGGCTGACGCTATCCCCGTATTTGATACGGTGTACCGCAATCTGTATGTGAAGACAGACGGAACAGAGTGGGATTAAAAAGGTCTTGACGTATGGCAAAAGTCATTGAAAGCCTGAAAGGATTGAACGCCTACCCTGTTCCTCTCCGTACACTCGTTGATACGGCTGGGAAACGGGGGCTGAACCTTGACACAGAGGCAACAGCGGAGGTCTTGAAAAGCAGGGAGTACAACCTTGCCAAAGCCGACCTGCTCCTTTGGCTGTCTTTCGCCCCTGACATTTCTCAGGGCGGGCAGAACTATTCTTTCACGGACGAACAGAGAACACAGTTCCGCAGTCACGCAAAAGCCCTGTACAAAGACTTTGACGATGATGGCGGAAGCGCAAACAAACCTATTTACGGATATAAAGGCTCTCGGCTATGATTATTCAGAACGGAACAATCGAATTCAAGACAAAGACGGGCGGCGGGATAGACCCTGAGACGGGTTACCCCGTCAAGCCGTCTTCTGAGTTATGGGGCGAACCTGTACCGTGTCAGTTCAGGGCTACAAAATACAATCAGCTTTCAATCATCAAGGGGGAGCATGTGACGCTTGCCTCCTATGAAATACTGATTGAGGCGCAGCCCGTGACATCAGAACAGCTCCGCCTCCGTGACCTGTCAGGGAATGAGGTTGGGACGTTCTCCGTCATTCAGGCTGAACCGCTTGAAGCCGTGTGCGAAGTGAGGATTTTGGTCTAAAGCGATTTGCGGCTGTATGTCGGCTCTAATTTTTCAACTCGGTCAAACATACCAATGAGAAAAGTAAACGCCACATACGCCGAATTCGAGAAAAATAACTTGAAAAGAACATGCCAATCAAACAGTTGACACCGATGTCGGAAATAGACCGATACACAGAAGAACAGTTGGAACGCCTGAAACAGGTTCTTATCCGCAATCTGATGTATATCGGCGAAACGGTCTTGAACAGGGCACGTTCGACCAACTCATATAAAGACCGCACGGGAAACCTGAGAAGTTCAATCGGCTATGTCATCACGGTTGACGGACGGATAATCAGGACATCCGCCTTTCAGACCGTGAAACAGGGTAAAGAGGGTTCTTCAACAGGTTCGGCGTATGTGAAACGCCTTGTGAGGCAGTTCCCGAAGGGGATTTGTCTCATTGTCGTGGCGGGAATGAACTACGCCGCTTATGTGTCCGCAAAGGGGCTTGACGTTCTTGACAGTTCAGAACTTTTGGCAGAGCGTCTTGTACCGAGACTTCTGAAACAACTCGGATTTCATTAAACGGAGAGACTATGGCAAAGACATCAAGACAAGTTGAGGGGGATATATTCCAGCTTCTGAGAGACAGCACACTTTTCACGATGATTTCGGGCGATGTTTACAGGGCTGGATACCGCCCCCGTGACAGCCGCAAGGAAGATGCGGTCGTGAAGTTCACAACGGGCATTCCCGATGAAATTCAGACGGGCGTTGTTACCGTGAACATCTTTGTCCCCGACATTGACCCATACGGGAACGGGGTTCAGGTTGAGGACGGTCAGCGGACGGAGGAAATTGAGAAGCTCGCCGATGCTTGGGTTGAGAGCCTGACAGCCGAAGTCTCCTGTTATAAGTTCAGGTTGCAACAGACGATCTACACGGAGGCAGAACCTGACATCAATCAACATTTCATTGTCGTGAAACTTCAATACAGGTATTTCGGCGATGACGATGCGCCTCTGAACATCCCACAATCGGCTAATATTGATGCCGTTGACACGGCGGAAGATGACACCTATCTCCCGCTTCTTGAAACAGAATACGGGTCAACGGTTGAGATAACGCCTGTTGTGAAGAAACAGAATTAACAACTTAAAAACGAAAGTATTATGTCAGTTTTATCATGGGGTAAATGTAAGATACAGACTACAACCTCGACAAATGGTGCACCCGCTTCTTCGGGACCGTGGAAAGACATTGACACGCCTAAGGAGGACACCACGAAAGTGACACCGACAGCGGGTTCAGAGAAGACCGCAACGGAAGAGGGAGGCGAACTTGTTGATGTTCGCTACGGAAAGAATACTTATACGCTTGAATTTGACCTGTTTGTCAAGAAAGGGAAAGACCGCCCGTTTGAAGACAATGACGGTCTGATTTCAGGCGAACACGCTTTCCGTGTCATCCCCGAAGATGAGACCTGTGAGGGTTGTCAGATTGACCGTGCTGTGGTCAGATGCGATGAGAGTTATTCAACGGCTGACGGTAAGTTGCTTCACTATGTCGCCCGCTGTCTGAAACCAGCGACAGGAAAGACTGTGAAGCCCTACACCGTAGGAGAGGAATAACGGACGATCAGCGGGGTTGAGACATTGGTTTCTCCGCCACACAGCCTGACCGCTTTTGTGTGGTTGAATGTCGGTTCGATTCCGACCCCCGCCCCTATTTATCAAGATAAAATCCAAAAAAAGATGAACGAAAACAAGACCATTGAACAGATGACCGCTGCGGCAATTCTTGAAAAGCCCGTTGAGATTGTCATCGGCGGGAAGACATATCAAGCCGCACCGCCGAGTACGGCAACTCTCATTCTTGTCTCGGAGGCTGTCTCACAGCTTCCGAAAATAGCTCTTGACGCTGAAAAGATAGTTGAAGAAACACTTTCAGTAGCCAAGGATTGCCGTATTTTGGGCGAAATCGTGGCGATATTGATTCTCGGCGCAAAGAACATCACAGAGATAAAGAAAACCCCGCAAATCAAAGAAAAACGGTATCTGTGGGGGCTTATCCGTGTGAAGAAGACGGTCGAGGTTGAAGAAGTGATAAACCGAAAGGAGGCTCTCGCCCGTGAAGTTCTTGAAGAACTCTCCCCGCGAGAACTGAACAACACTGTGACAAGTCTTCTTTCAAGTATGAACATAGCCGATTTTTTCGGGCTTACCACTTTCCTGACCGAAGTAAATCTTCTTCATCAAAGGAAAGTGGAGAACTGAATGACAGCATTTGGGCGGTAGTGGCGGGTTTCGCCAAAGGCTTCAACCTCTGTTTTGATTATGTCCTGTATGACATCAGCTATACAAACATGATAATGTTCAGTGCTGTTCTTCCGACTTATGACAGGAAGACAGACGATAAGAAAGACAAAGAACAGGACATCATCAAAGCCGATGACCCGAAGAACAGAGACAAGGTAAGAGAATTTTTTGAGAACTGCGATTAAAGCGACTGAATATGAACAATGACGGAGGAAGATTAAATTACGGTGTCGGTCTTGACAACAGCCAACTGAGGGCTGATGCGTCCGAATCACGCCGTCTGCTTCAAGGCATCGGGCAGACAGCCGAGACAGAGGGCGACAGAATTGATGAAGCGTTCAAGAAGATTGGCGCAGCCGCCGCTGGCGTGTTCGCCGTCTCTCAGATAAAGAACTTTGTCACTCAGGTCGCAACCGTCCGTGGCGAGTTTCAGCAGCTTGAAATCGCTTTCAAAACAATGCTCGGATCGGCGGCTCAGGCTGATGCACTGATGTCTCAACTTGTCAAAACAGCAGCCACGACCCCGTTCGGTCTGACCGACATCGCTCAGTCAGCAAAACAGCTTCTCGCCTACGGTGTTGAAGCCGACAAAGTGAATGAGACCTTAATCCGTCTCGGAGACATCGCCGCTGGTCTCTCAATCCCGATAAATGACCTCGCTTACCTCTACGGAACAACAATGGTTCAGGGGCGTTTGTACACGCAAGACCTCAATCAGTTCTTGGGGCGTGGTATTCCCTTGATTGAACAGCTTGCCCAGCAGTTTGGCGTTGCCGAAAATCAGGTCAAGGCACTTGTGGAGGAGGGAAAAGTAGGCTTCCCCGAAGTTGAACAGGCGATCATTAACCTGACAAACGAGGGCAGCATGTTCGGCGGTCTCATGGCGGCTCAATCTCAAAGCATAACAGGGCAGATTTCAAACATTGAGGACGCTATTGATACAATGTTCAATGAAATCGGGAAACAGAACGAGGGTGTTATCAATGACGCTCTCGGTCTTGTCTCAACCCTGATTGAGAACTGGGAGACAGTCGGGAAAGTTCTTCTGACCGTCATCGCTACATACGGGGCGTACAAAGCCGCCGTCATCGCTGTTGCCGCCGCACACAAGCTGATGAACATCTGGGGAACGGTTCAGGCTGTTTTGTCCCTGTCAAGGTCAATCCGTTCGGCAAAGGACGCTATGCTTCTGTTTAACATGGCTGTCAAGGCTAACCCGCTCGGACTTGTCTTGTCTGTTGTCGCAGCCGCCGTCTCTGCGTTCGCCCTGTTCAGGGACACGACCGATGAAGCCGCTGACGCAATCAAGGCTGAGAGAGAGGAAGCGGAAGAGTTCAACAAGCGTGTCGGGGAATCTGCGGGCAAAGCCATATCAACATACAAGACCCTGCAAGCCGAGTACAAGAACTGTAAAACAGCACATGAACAGCGTCAATGGATAAAGGGAAGTCAGACAAAGTTCAAGGAACTCGGCATAGCCGTTACAAGTGTCAATGACGCTGAAAACATCTTTGTCAAGAACACATCAGTCATGATGACCGCTTTCAAGAAGCGTGCGGAGGCGGCTGCATGGCAGAGCAAGGTCGATGAGGAATACGCAAAGAGAATTGAGCGTCAAATGCAGCTTGAAGACCAACGGGATAAAATTCAGGCTGGAAGCAAAGTGCCTGGCTATTCTCACACGACACAGGGCGGCAACGAATATGTTGACCGAAGCGGAAATTGGGTCTATACTGAACAGGGGGCGAAAAACGCCCGTGAAGCGTTCAACAGGTCTATCGCCAACGACCCTGTTCTGAACGCCATTGATGAGCGTATCAACCGATACACAAAGAAAATGTCGGAAGTGTCATCGGAATTTCAGGGGCTGTTTGAACAGGCGGGGACAACGACAAAGACCAAAGCGGAAGAAAGGGATGAGGAAATAGCCGCCAAAGAACAACAGAAGATAGCCAACGAGACGGCTCAACGCAATGAGAAGATACGGGAGTATTCAGACAAGGTTTCAGAAGCCGTCACACAGGCTGAGTTTGACATCCGTCAGGCTCAAATCAACGCTATGGATGACGGTTATGAGAAGACCGTTGCGCAGGTTCAGTTGAACTACGACCGTCTTATTGCCGAGAATGACAAGCGGGCACAGAAGATGATTGAAGACCTGAAAGACAAAAAGACCCTTGAATGGCTCAATCAGAACCCGAAAGCGACAAAGGAACAGGAGATTGAATACCGAGCCTCCCTGAACCTGACAACGGCTGACCTGTCTTCTGAGCAACAGGCTATGCTGCGTTCCTATGCCGAAATAGCCCGTCAAATTCAGGTCAACGGGAACAGGGCAGCTTTGGATGATATGCTGAAAGACGTTCTGACTTATGAGCAGCAGAGGACAGAGATAGCCGAAGAATATGAGAAGAAGCGGAAAGCCCTGTATCAGACAGATGAACAGGGGAATTATGTTCTTGATGAGAGCGGAAGTCCCGTTCTCCGTCAGGGTGTCACGCAGGGCAATGTCGATGAACTGAACAGACAGGAGGAAGAAGCCCTGCGGCGTGTTGATGAAATGTTCGCTGAACGGGAGGCGACATATCAGGCGTGGTGTAATCAAATTGCAGACATGACCCTTGAACAGTTGCAACAGGTCTTGGAACGGGCTGAACAGGAACTCGCTGACCTTGAAAAGAACGGCGGGGCTTCTGACAAACAACTGTCTGTCGCCCGTGCGAAAGTCACGACAGCGAAGAACAAAGTTGAGATCGCACAGGCAGAGAATGATGTCAGCCCTGACAAACGCTCCGTCAAAGAGTGGGAAGACCTCTACAAGACACTTCTTGAATGCGAAAAACAGTTTGAGAGTATCGGGAACACGGTCGGAGGCGTTGCGGGCGAAATAATCTCTGTTGCTGGCAATATAACGACTTCATCGCTCTCAATGATAAATGGCATTGTTCAGCTTGTGAATATGTCATCAGCGGGCATTCAGGAAACGACTGACGCTGCGGCTACTGCAATAAGAACTGTTGAAAAGGCTTCTGTCATTCTGACTATCATTTCTGCCGCCATGCAGATTGTCATGCAGATCGTCAACCTGTTCAACAGCGATGATGAAAAACAGGAACACATAGAGGCGTTGCAGGGTCGTATTGACCAGCTTCAGTGGGAACTTGATAACGCCGACATCGTGAGGCTTCAAGAGAACAGCGGAAAGGCTGTTGAGCGTGTCAGACAGGCGTTGAGTGAAACATATCAAGAACTGTTGAAGAACAAACTTGCCGTTGGGGATGTGGCAGGGGCTTGGAGGCTTCTATTTACGAATGTTTCATCTAACTCAGAGGTTCTTGAAAAGACAGCCGAAAAACTTGCAAAAGCATACGCCAACATTGAATACACGGCTGACAAGGCTCTCGGAGGCGAGAAATATGCTTCGGCGAAAGAACAGCTTGAAAACATCGCACAGCAGCAAATTCTCATTCAGGAACAGATTGAGGCTGAACAGAGCAAAAAGAAGTCAGACGGCGGTCAGATTGAGGAATGGCAGCGTCAGATTGAGGAACTTGGTCAGGAGGCTGTTCAAATCATCAATGACATGGTGGAGGACATCATCGGCGGGTCAAGTTCTGAGATTGCAAGCGAACTTGGGGACGCTTTCTTTGAGGCGTTTCAGGCGGGCGAAGACTATGCGGAGGCTTGGGGCGACAAAGTGAACGAAATTGTGGCTGACGTTATGAAACGTATGCTTGTCTCAAAGTTCCTTGAAGAACCGCTCGGGGAAATCTTTGACAAATATAAGAAGAAATGGTTTCCTGACGGTCAGTTCGCGGGGCTTGATGCTGTTATCAGTTCTTTGGGCGGTTTCGCCTCTGACCTTAACGCTGTCGGCGATGATTTCGCAACGATTTGGGAAAATCTCCCTGACAGTGTTAAATCAATGTTTGACGTGACAGAAGAAGCGACACGAGAAGCCTCTGAGAAAGGTATCGCAACGGCTTCGCAGGAAAGCGTTGATGAACTCAACGGGCGGGCGACAGCCATACAGGGACACACCTATTCAATATCGGAGAACACAAAAATCATTCTGTCTGTCGTGAATATGATTTTGCAGTCAGTCTTGAACATTGAGACACATACAGAGCGCATTTCGGGTCTCGTTGAAGACGTTGAAAGTTCAGTGAAAGAAATGAAAGATACAGTTAACGACATAGCCCTCAAAGGCGTAAAATTGAAATGATTATGAACATTGAAGAAGTTATAAGACAGGTCTATTCCCAAGCGAGGCTGCTTGGGTCTTGTCATCGGTTCAAGGGAACAGAAAAGACACTTGAAGACATTGTCGCCCTGTTCTGTTCCCCGCAGGGCATGGAGTTCTGCATAAACAACCGTTTCCCGAACATGGCGACATTCCGCCTTTTCAAGCCGTTTGAGCCTGAGAAACAGGGTGTGTATATTGATTCGGGCGTTCTGACGCTCAGAAACCCCAAAAGGGTCGTTCTTGTCGGCAGAACGAGCGCAACAATAACGTGTGACACGCTTGAACGGCATGAGGTCTTTCTGCTTCACGGGGCGAAAGCGATCATCAACGCTTCGGGCTGGTCTGTCGTGTCTGTTTCAGGGTCAAAAGGCTGTCAGGTTATCCGTAACATATCTGGAAATGCGGTCATATTATGATGTCAGGTAAATTATACATAGACGGTTATGACGTTTACAAACAGTACGGCGTTTATGTCACGGACGGCGGGTGGAACACGCTTGTCGCCATGCCGCCGCTGAAAGACGTTGAGAAGAACGACTGGCAGGATGAAGACGGCATTGAAGCCGACCTGTCAAATCCCGTTCTGAACACCCGTGAAGTGAGCATAACTTTTGCCATTTCGGGCGTTTTCAGCCGCTATTATGAATTTATCGACATGCTCTCTGACGGTTCTTATCACGTCTTTGACTGCGCTTTCATCGGGCGGAAATACACGCTCCGCCTTGTCTCTCAGAGCAACCGTGAATACGCCGTCACTCTTGGGCGTGAGACTTTGAAGTTCGCTGACGATTATCCACTTGACGGCTATACCTATAAAGCCCCTGTCAGTTATATCGCGGCTTCCGATGATTATCTGATAGATGATGTCCCTCTGACAAACTACGGGGCGAGGGTTATTTCAGGAAGTTTTGCGGAAGTCATCAAAACAGCCGCAGTCAAACAGAATATGCTGAGGAACATCAAGACAAAGACAGGGGCGATATATGACGGGAAGAATGTCTTCTTCAAGGCAAAGGATGTCAAACTGAACATTCTCATGCGTGCCGACAGCGTTGAGCAACTGTGGCGGAACTATGATGCGCTTCTTTATGACCTTATTCAGCCCAATGAACGGACGCTGTGGGTCAAGGAGCTTGAACAGGATTTCCCGTTCTATTATAAGTCATGTTCCGTCTCTGAGTTTTTCCCCGATGACAGGATTTGGCTGAAATTCACGCTGACGCTCTGTTTCACGAGGGATTTCAGGATTGATGAAAGCGGAACTGTTCTCGCCTCTGAGGACGGCATTGTCATCTTCACGGAGAATGATGTTTACGCCATTGACTTGATGTTAGACAGCTATTCATACGTGTCAATGCGCTTTGTGAACAACAAACAGACATTGCGTTTGACCGCAAACGGAAATCTCAGGTTCAACAATTAAAACCATATACAGATGAAGAAAATAAAAATATCTGAACTGCCTCTGTGCAGCACCTTGAAAGGTCTGTTCACGATAGGAACGGATTCACAGAACAGAAGTGTCAAGGTCTCACTGCAGTTCGTTGAAGACAAGACAAACACGGCTGTCGCGAATGCCGAAACCGCCACAGCAGCCGCCAACACAGCGAAGAAGAACGCTGACACGGCTACCGCCAACGCTCAAAAGGCAACCGAAAATGCCGTGACCGCCACAAACAACGCTGTCAAGGCGACAACAGAGGCTCAGACAGCGACAAAGAACGCCCAGACTGCAACGAAAAACGCTCAGGACGCAACGTCTGAGGCTCAAAAGGCAACAGAGGATTCCAAGTCTGCGACACAAGCCTGTAACGCCGCCACAGAAGCCGCAAATGAAGCGACAGCGGATGCGGTTCAGGTTACATCAGAGGCGGAAGCGGCAACGGCTGAAACCCTGCTGACCATTCAGAACCTTGTGCCGACAGGTCTGACGGTTGAGCCTCTTCCCCGTATCACGTTCGGGAATGTCAACCAGATAAGGATAAAGGCTGTTTTAAGCCCTCTGACGGCTTTGAAGAACCTGATTTATATCAGTGACAACAGGGCTGTAGTCGTGGGCACAGACGGGCTTGTAACGCCTGTGGCGAAAGGTAAAAGCGTTGTTCATGTCATACCAACCTGCAACACCTCTCTCGCCAAGACGCTTTTGGTTGAGGTCGGCGACCCGACATTGAGACTTGTCAACACCCGCACACAACTCCGCTTCACTCAAAGCGGCGTTCTGCGGCTTAATTAAAACAACATTCAAAATATCAGATTTATGGCAAAGAAAGGCTACATCAGCGAAACAATGAACGGCGGGCGTATCGTCTCGCATGGAAAGATTACAGACTTGTCACAAGGCTTCAAGCTCCCTAAAGGTGCTTTGTTCTCAATCTACATAAGACCGAAGTTCAGCGTGTCAACGCTTGACACGGTTATTTCTGTGAAGTGTTATCAAGACGGGGATTTCTCAGAAGCACCCGTAGCGTTCAATGATTGGTCGCCGCTTGCGATCAGGGAAATCGCCCCTGACACGGAAATCATGAAAACGAATGACATTTATTGGGGAAGCGGTCAAAATGTGGAGGAAGAAGATGTATGAAAGTGAGCCTGTTAGTATCCGTTTCAAGGCGTATCAGGTCATGGGTTGCCCAGAGACGGAACAGAAGCAAAGAAATGAGACTGAACACACCGTCTTCGGTCATGTTCATTTCAGATAAAGGTAAAACTATTTTCAAATTCTTAAACAAGTAAGATTATGGCACTATCAGCACAAGAAGAAGAGGTAATCAAGCAGATTATCGAAGCATTTCAGAACGGGAAGCGTCTGAGTGACCTCCCGAATGTTTCAGGGACGAACCCCTACAACCTGTTTGTCGAGGTTCTTGACGAAGACGGGGAAAGCAAGAAAGCTGCCCTCGCCTCTCTGCTTCCTTATGTTGAGGAAGATTGCAGTTACGGCATTGAGTTTGACACGTCTGTTTCATCTCCGTCATGTACCCGTGTCGGAAATTTGGCTATGCACAAGAGCGTTCCCATTCAAAGCCGTATGCGGGGTTGTCTTCTTGATGACAGCGGAAAGGTCGTTGAGTATCTTGACCCACGAGATTGGACGGGTCAGGTCAGAGACGGTTCACGGGGTCAGGTTATGGTCGAAATCCCCATGCATTACCGCAAATGTGAGACAAACGGGACAAAGAGAACCGTCCGCATCAGTGAACTTCCCCTGCCTGGCTACACACAAGTCCCCTTGATTTATGTGTCAGCCTATGAAGCCGCCATTGAGCGAAGCACGGGCAAGCTCTGTTCTGTGGCTAACATGGGAACGGATTACAGAGGCGGGAACAACAACACTGAGTATGACGGCACTTATCGGACATTTCTCGGTCGCCCCGTGACAGCGATGAGCCGCACGGCTTTCAGAACAGCCGCCCGTAAAAGAAACACTTCTTCAAAGGCGTGGAACTGTTATGTCTATCAGGCGCACAAGACCCTGTTCTGGCTCTTTGCCATTGAGTATGCCACACTGAACTCTCAGGCGGCTTATAACTCAGAACTGACGGCGGAGGGCTATCATCAGGGCGGTCTCGGTGCTGGCGTGACAACATGGGACGGAACATGGTCAAATTTCAACGGTTATTATCCGTTCGTTCCCTGCGGGCACACAGACACGCTCGGAAATCAGACGGGAACGGTCTCTTATACCGCCGCAAATGATGACTCAACAATCACAAAGACTTTTGATGTTCCTCGTTACAGGGGCATTGAAAATCCGTTTGGTCATATATGGAAATGGACAGACGCTATCAATGTCCGTATCAGCCCAACCACTGATAACGGCGGGGACAACCTCTCAAAAGTGTTCATCTGTGATGACCCTGAGAAGTTCAACGACACGAACTATGAGGGTTACAGCCATGTCGGAAATGAAGCCCGAGCGGAGGGTTATGTCAAAGAGATAATCTTCGGAGAGGGAGGCGAAATCATGCCGTCACTTGTCGGCGGTGGTTCGACACAGTTCTTCTGTGATTATCACTATACCAACATTCCGACATCAGAGACGTTGCGTGGTGTGTTGTTCGGCGGTAACGCGCATGGCGGTGCGATTGCGGGTCTCGCCTCTGCGTACTCGCATTACACCCCCTCGAATTCGGATGCGGCCGTCGGTTCTCGCCTTTGCTTTATTCCCGTAACAGCGTAAACCCGTTTGATGACGTGGCAATTATCTACCCAGCCTCTTTCAGCGGGGCTGGGTAATCTAAGAAAACAATAAAAGAATAGAAAATGATTGAAGATAAGAACAACATTCAGGGAGAAGATGACGGAAGCCTCGCTTTTCTGAGAATACCGAGAGACGAAAGCAGCCGAAGTTTCAACTGCGATGAAACAACTCAATCAAAACTTGTCAACACGACATTTTGGGTTGTCGATTTCATTGAAGAAGTCCCGACAAGGTTCAGCAAGAGTAAGGGCACAAAAGGTCAGACGCTTGTCAAAATCAAGATGTCAAAGGACGATTTGGAATCAAACGCCAAGAAATTCTTCACGGGTTCTTCCGACATCCTTTATGTCTTGAAGAAAATCAAGGAACTGAAAGCGTTCCCACGCCGTGTGACATTGAGAAGCAACGGTAACAGGTATTATTTTGAATGAAGATGAAGACAATGAGATAACAACATAAAAGGTGGGTCATTTTTGTGGTGTGTTGTTCAGCGGTAACGCGAATAACGGTGCGAATGCAGGTCTCGCCTATGCGAACTCGAATAACACCCCCTCGAATTCGAATACGAACATCGGTTCTCACCTATGCTTTTGAAATTGGTTCTGAGAAATGAAACAAGATAAAAGAATGACAGCCTTGCCACTTGGCAAAAAATATCACGCAAACCCCGAAAGGTGTTGGTAGGAACGCCCGTTGTATGGGCTACCGAAGACTCCAACTAAGAAAAGCAAAGCAGAGAAGATGAAAAGAATTGGCAACTTATATCAGAAGATAATCTCCGTTGAAAACTTGCGGCTCGCCGATGAGAAAGCCCGCAGAGGGAAGACACGGACATACGGGGTCAGGGTTCACGACAAGAACCGTGAAGCGAATATCCTTGCCCTGCATGAAGCCCTGTTGACAAAGACGTTCAAGACTTCTCCGTATGATGTCTTCACGATATATGAGCCGAAAGAACGTCTTATCTTCCGCCTCCCGTATTATCCCGACAGGATAGTTCATCATGCGATCATGAATGTTCTTGAACCGATTTGGGCCAAGACTTTCACTTACAACACTTATTCCTGTGTCAAGGGGCGTGGCATTGAGGGCTGCGCCCGTCAGGTTGACAAGATAATCAGGGATTTCAAGGGCAAGCCGCTCTACTGTCTGAAAATTGACATCAAGAAGTACTACCCCTCAATCAGCCACAGAGTGACAAAGAGGCTTGTTCGCAGAAAAATCAAGGACGCTGACCTGTTGTGGCTTCTTGATGAGATTATAGACAGCGCAGAGGGACTTCCCATCGGAAATTATCTCAGTCAATATCTTGCGAACCTGTATCTGTGCTATTTCATGCATTGGGTTAACGAGAAACTGCCTGAACTTGTCAGAAAGGCTTTGAACCTGAAAGAAAGACCGCACATCGCCTGTGTTGAGTACGCTGATGACATCCCGTTTCTCGCCGAGAGCAAGGAAGTTCTTCATGAGGTCTTCAAGTTCATCAAAGACTATCTTGAAAACGACCTTGAACTGACAATCAAAGGGAATTATCAGATATTCCCCATAGCGAAGAACCGTCAGGACAGGCACGGTCGTGCGCTTGATTATGTCGGGTATCAGTTCTTCCGTGAACAGAAACTTATCCGAAAGAGCATAAAGAAAAATTTCTGTCACGCCGTTTCACGCCTGAACCGCCGCAAGCCCCCGCTTGACGCAAAGGCTTATAAACAGGCGGTCGGCCCGCGG
>ERZ780003.300-NODE-300-length-17430-cov-6.63476_pt1 | contig 17430 bp, 11 predicted proteins | sample MGYA00511931_ERZ780003 | MGnify/ENA primary metagenome ERZ780003 (study PRJEB29588, sample SAMEA2162297) | human gut metagenome | biome: human gut; feature: human-associated habitat; material: faeces | place: Denmark | collected 2008/2010 ... | reverse complement strand
GAGGGGATGTGTTGCGGGGGGGGGCCCCCCCCCCCCGCCGTGCCGTGCGAAAATCTCTGTGAGGTTTTAAAAACGGTATTTTCCTTTTACCGGATGAACCCGCATGCGGAAATCAGTATGGAAGCCAACCCGGGTACCGTTACGAAGGAAGCTCTTTTGTCGTACCGGAAAGCCGGTATAAACAGGATCAGTATCGGCCTGCAGTCCGCCGACGACGTGGAACTGAAGCTGCTTGGCAGAATTCACACCTACAGGGATTTTCAGCAGACCTACCGGTGGGCGCAGGAAGCCGGCTTTACCAACATCAATCTGGATATTATGTCGGCTCTTCCCGGACAGAGTGTGGAAAATTACAAAAAGACACTGGAAACGGTTCTTTCCTTAAAGCCGCAGCATATTTCCGCGTACAGCCTGATTGTGGAGGAGGGGACTCCCTTTTATGAAAAATACGGGCAGGAGAGTGAAAAACTGCAGGCAACCGGTGAAAAGCAGCCCGACCTTCCTTCTGAAGAAGAGGAGCGGGAAATGTATGCCCTGACGGAAAAGCTGCTTGCCACTGCCGGATACCACCGCTATGAAATTTCCAATTATGCACTTCCCGGCAGGGAGTGCCGTCACAATCTTGTGTACTGGAAGCGGGGCAACTACGTGGGCTTCGGACTGGGCGCTGCCTCCATGGTGGAAAACGTACGCTTTGAAAACATCCGGGAAATGCAGGAATATCTGGCAGAATATGCGGGCATGCCGGATGCAGAGCCGGTGTTTGCGGAGGTGGCACAGGGGGATAAACAGGCTCTTTCGAACGAACAGGAGTTTTCCTTGCGTGAGGATACTCACTCTGAAAACGAGCAGAAGCTTTCGATAAGAGAGAATGTTCATCCGCTTTCGCCCCAAGAACAGATGGAGGAAACCATGTTCTTGGGACTACGGCTAACAGAGGGCGTATCCAAGGCAGAGTTTCATCGGCAGTTCGGCGTCTCCATGGAGCAGATTTACGGGGAAGTCATACGGAAAAATACAGCCAAGGGTCTTCTCATCGACGAAGCCGGGTATGTCTGCCTTACCCGGGAGGGCATGGATTTATCCAACTATGTTATGGCGCAGTTTTTACTGGATGAGGTCTGACGGGCAAAACGGCAGTGCAGTAGGGGCGGCAGGGCAGACTGATATCGGCAGGGCAGGCTGACATCGGCAGGGCAGGTGGCGCCCCCGGAGATTTTAGTTTCCGGAAGATGGAAAGGCACCTTGGAGATTTTAATTTCCAGAAGGTGGAAAGGCACCTTGGAGATTTTAGTTTCCGGAAGGTGGAAAGGCACTTCAGAGGCAGAAGCTTCATAGAATATTATAAATCTGCTTTTGGAGGTTCTCTTGAAGACTTTTCAAAAACCTTTATCCGCAGAGGAGGAAGCTGCTTACATCCATGTTCTGAAAGACGGCAGTCCGCAGGAAGCTAAGGAAGCAAAGGATATTCTGGTTATCCGGAACATGCGGCTGGTTGCTCATATTGCAAAAAAATATCAGAATGCCGAAGAGGATATGGAGGATTTGATTTCCATCGGAACCATCGGGCTGATTAAAGCAGTGGATACATTTGATGCCGGCAAGGGCAGACTGGCTACTTATGCCTGCCGTTGTATAGAAAATGAACTTCTGATGATGTTTCGGAGCCGGAAAAAAACATCCCGGGAGGTTTCTTTGTTTGAGTCCATCGGAATGGACAAAGAGGGGAATGAAATCAATCTTTTAGATGTCATGGAAGGGCAGCAGACGGATGTGGTGGAACAGATGACACTTCTTGACAACATCCGGCAGATGTATTTTTTTATGGATAAAATTCTGACAAAACGGGAAAAAGAAATTCTGGTACTCCGCTACGGAATCCTGTCCGGCAGGGAAATGACCCAGAATGAGATAGGATGCAAAATGGGGATTTCCCGAAGCTACGTTTCCCGTATCGAAAAAAAAGCGCTTCTCAAACTGAACAATGAATTTGCCAAAATTCATGCATATTCTTAATTCTGTTCAAGTTCTTAATTCTATTCAAGTTCTTAATTCTACGCATGTTCATAACTTTACGCAGGTTTTTAACTCTGCTCTTGTTCTTAATTCTATGCCCGGCAGCCGGCTCTGCGGCTGCCGTGGAAAAGTCTCTGTGTTCTCATGTTTTCAATTCTTAAATTTGCATTTTTCCAATATTTATTAAGTTATTTCCACATATTCAAATTTAAAGGAGGTTTTTATGTTTCAGGTATTTTATGCAGGCGGCATTCAGGGGATGAATGCCTACAAAGTGCGTGTGGAAGCGGATGTTTCCAATGGTCTGCCGGGATTTGAAATGGTAGGCAGTCTGGCATGCGAGGTCAGAGAAGCAAAAGAAAGGGTGCGGGTTGCCATGAAAAATGCCGGATTTCCGCTGCCGGTGGCACGCATAACAGTCAACCTGTCACCGGCACAGATTAAAAAAGAAGGCACCGGATACGATCTGGCGATCGCAACAGCCATACTGGCATGTATGGGAATGGTGAAAAAAGAAGGTCTGGAAAACACAGCTTTTTTGGGAGAACTGGCTCTGAGCGGCGAAGTACATAAAACGGACGGAGCGCTGCCCATTGCCCTGCAGCTGCAAAAAGACGGGATACAACGGTTGGTGGTTCCCTGCGCAAACGTGGAGGAATGCCGGATGGTACCCGGGCTTACGGTGGTACCTATGCGGGATATGCAGGATTTATCAGCATTCTTACGGACAACGGAAGAGAAAAGAAAAGAGTGGGAGGTAAGGGGAGCCGGAGTAAATGCCGGGCAGGACAGGACGGAATTCATGCAGGCAAATGCCGGGCAGGACAGGACGGAATTCATGCAGGCAAACGCCGGGCAGGACAGGACGGAATTCATGCAGGCAAATTCGGAACAGAACATGCTGGACTTTTCACAGGTAAGTGGACAGGAAAGCATGAAACGGGCGGCTTGTGTAGCAGCAGCCGGTTTTCACCATCTCCTTTTTTCGGGACCGCCGGGAGCCGGAAAAACCATGATTGCCCAGAGGATTCCGGGAATATTGCCGCCGCTTACGAGGGAAGAGCAGCTGGAGGTTATGAGCATTTACAGTATTGCCGGAAAACCTCTGACAAAAATGCGACCTTTTCAGGCACCACATCATACGATATCCCCGCAGGCTCTGGCGGGAGGCGGCAGAATTCCCAAGCCCGGCGTTTTGTCACTGGCTCATCGCGGAATTTTGTTCCTGGATGAAATGCCCGAGTTTTCCGCAAACGTGCTGGAGGTATTGCGGCAGCCTTTGGAGGAGAAAAAAGTGCAGATCGCAAGAACTCAGGGCATTTACCGGTACCCGGCGGAGTTTATGCTTGTCTGTGCCCTTAATCCCTGTCCCTGCGGATATTTTCCCGACCGTAACCGCTGCCGGTGTACGGAGCCGGAGATCCGGCATTATCTTGGAAAAATTTCAGGACCTATCTTAGACAGGATAGATATCTGCGTGGAGGCAGCGCCGGTTTCCATTAAGGATTTGGATGCCCCGGCTTCCGGATACGACACGAAGACCTTGCGTGTAATGGTAGAAGAGGCAAGAGAAATGCAAAAGAAACGATATAGGGAGACTGCCTATGATTTTAACGGAGAAGTATCCGGCAACGATGTAAAAAAATTCTGCAGACTGGGAGAGAAAGAACAACGTTTTTTGGAACAGGCTTACGAGGCGGGACAGATGAGTGTACGTTCATATCATAAAATCATTAAACTGGCCAGAACGATTGCGGATTTAGAGCATGCAGACGAAATCAGTGTTGCTCATCTGGCGGAGGCAATCTGTTATCACAGCGGTAAAAGGTTATTTGAAAGACGGAACGAATAATACGAGCGGGGAGGATAGAAAGAAAAGCAAATGACAAAGGAATAGGAAGATAAATGTAGACGGAAGGAGAAACAAATGACAAACAGAAACAGGATTCATATAGCAGAATGGGAAATAGAAAGGGAGCAGTCATATGCCTACTGGCTTATGTGTGCACCGATTGGAGACTCGGCAAAGAGCAGGCTGCTTTTGCGGTTTGGGCGTCCAAGCGGTGTTTTTGAAGCTTCGGAAAAGGCATTACTGGATAGCAATTTATCTATTGGAAAAAAGGAAAGATGGATTGCTTATATAAAGGAAAGACAAGAGGAAAATGTCAAGAGAGAGTATGAGGAATTGCAGATAAAGGGCATTTTATTTTATCCGGAATATCATCCGCATTACCCGGCGAAGCTGCTGTCCATTCCGGCGCGACCGTTTGGTATCTTTGTAAAAGGAAAGCTGCCTGACGTACGGCAGCGAAGTCTTGCCATTGTGGGAGCAAGAGACTGCTCGGAATACGGACAGTATGTGGCGCGGCATTTTGCGGAAAAAATGGCACAGAATGGAGTGGCAGTAATCAGTGGGCTGGCAAGGGGAATAGACGGTATAGCGCAGAGGGCGGCAATGGAAGCAGGAGGCGAAAGCTTTGGAGTGCTGGGCAGCGGAGCGGATATCTGTTACCCGAAATCCAATGAAAAATTGTATCGCATGTGTATGGAACGTGGCGGTATTCTTTCTACCTATTTACCGGGAACACCGCCCACACCGAACTTATTCCCACCGAGAAACCGTATTATAAGCGGACTGTCGGACGGTATCTTAATCATTGAAGCGAGAGAAAAAAGCGGTACCATTATTACAGCAGATCTGGCACTGGAGCAGGGGAAGGATGTGTTTGTGATACCGGGACGTGTGACGGACAGGCTAAGTGACGGCTGCAACGGCCTGATCCGCCAGGGAGCTTCTCTTATCCAGTCGCCGGAGCAGCTTTTGGAAGAACTGCACATAGGGTATGGGAAAGTGCCTGTGACGGGTTATGAGGAAGAAGAGAATCCTTATGAGCAGGGAAAGGAAAGCGGAAAAGCCGGACTGGTTATATGCGGCAGCGGGGCGGAAAGCGGAAAAGCCGGACTGGTTATATGTGGCAGCGGGGCGGAAAACGGAAAAACTGGACCTAATACGGACGGTGGAAGGTCAGATGGTGGAAAACAGGATAATGGAAATTCAGCTCAACGAGTAGGTGATAACGCAGATAACTGCATGGGTCAATCTGATAACAGAGAGATATTTTCCCAGTTTACTCTTGAGGAACAGGCCTTTTTACAGATATTTGATTTGGAACTACTCTCCATAGAGCAAATCAGGAGAAAAATGGTTGCAAATTCATTTCTAAAAAACATTACCCTTCCGCAGACCATGGAAATGCTGATGAAGTTTGTGATTATGGGACAACTGCGGGCGGAAGGAGGTTATTATGCAAAAATGATGAGTGGTATTGGAGACAAAAAGTAAGCGTGATTTATCCAATTTACGTGCCATCAAGGGAAAAAGATGTTCAGCACGTAAGGAAAGAAGAGAGCTTACGTGCTGTAAAGAAAAATGTAAGTTTGGCACGTAAGGAAAAGAGAGTGCTTACGTGCCATAAAGAAAAATGTAAGTTTGGCACGTAAGGAAAAGAGAGTGCTTACGTGCCATAGAGAAGAATAGTGAAATAGGCACGTAAGGAAAAGAGAGTGATTACGTGCCGTAGAGAGAAAAAGTGAGATAGGCACGTAAGGAGAGGGAAAAGTTTACGTGCCGTAGAGAGAAAAAGTGAAATAGGCACGTAAGGAGAGGGAAAAGTTTACGTGCCATAGAGAAGAATAGTGAGATAGGCACGTAAGGAGAGAGAAAAGTCTACGTGCCATGGAGAAAAAAGTGAAATAGGCACGTAAGCGGAAATAAAATGATATTTTAATGGACAAAAATAAGATAAAATCAAGGAGAGAGAAAATATGGAGCATTTAACGAAAGTACTATTAGAAAAGAGAGAACAGTTATTACAGATAAAGCAATTTATTGCATCTGACAGGTCCGTTGAACAGAAGGGAATTTTGAGAACCAGCTATAGCTGTGGTAGTTGTCAATATTATTTGCGAACAGAAGAAAATGAAAGCAGGTATCCGAGAGGACAATACTTACATAAAAATGATATGGACATAGCAAGAAAAATTGCGCAAAGGGATTACAATCAAAAGATGCTTAAAGAGATAGAAAAGCAGTTAAAAATTGTCGAAAAGGCTATTTTACAACTACAGAACAATAAATTGGAAGAGATTTACAGGAAAGAGAGCGAGGCAAGGCAAAAACTACTGCACCCATTGGTTCTGCCAATAGAGGAATATGTGAAACAATGGGAGACTGTTACCTATGAGGGCAAAGCTTTTCCGGACGGGCAGGTAGAAATTTATACGGAGAAGGGAGAGCGGGTGAGGTCAAAGTCAGAAAAGATAATAGCGGACAAGCTATATAAGAAGGGTGTTCCTTACCGTTATGAATTTCCATATAGACTGGCAGGAATGGGAATGGTGTATTCGGACTTTACCTGTCTCAGAAAATGGGACAGAAAAGAAATTATCTGGGAACATTTTGGGATGATGACGGACAGCGCATATGCGAAGAATGCCATGAAGAAAATAGAACTATATGGGAGAAATGGATATTATGCCGGGAAAAATATAATATATACGTTTGAGGCGACAGAGTGTCCGCTGAATACGATAAGTACGGATAAAATAATAGAAGAAATGCTGCTGTAAGAGATTATAGTTTTTTAATAATTGTTGCGCTATTTTTTATTGACATTTCACCCTTGGCGTCCTATCATAATAAAAAAGTTCAAAAATGAAATATTCACATATGAAGCAAATGAAAGAGGTGCAGGAATGAACATAGGATTGGAGCTTATACGCAAGTTCGGGCAGGCATACAGGATAGCCTGCAAGCCGGTCTGCAAAGAGTTTGGGCTTCCGCAGACGGCATTTGACATTCTGATGTTTTTGGGAAACAACCCCGAATACAAGACGGCATCCGACATTGTGGAAATCAGAAATATCAAGGCAAATCTGGTGTCCATGCATGTGGACAGGCTGGTAAAAGACGGCTTTCTTGTGAGAGAAGAGGCAAAGGACGACAGGCGGAAAACATTACTTATGTGCACGGGAAAAGCGAGACCGGTCGTGGAAAAAGGAAAAAAAGTACAGGAAAAATTTATGGGGACTTTGTTTGAAAATACCGATGAAGAGGGAAAAGAAAACTTTATAAAAACTCTAAATATCATCAGTCATAATATGGACCTGGTTATAAAAGAGGAAAGGACGGATGGAGTATGAAATTACTGATAACAATTTTGGTAACATTTTTTGCGGGAATGGGTGCCGGTCTGGGAACCGGCTTTGCGGGTATGAGCGCAGCAGCCGTCATCAGCCCCATGCTGATTACTTTTTTGCATGTGGACCCGTATATGGCAGTGGGAATTGCCCTGTCATCGGATGTACTGGCAAGCGCCGTTTCGGCATATACTTACGGAAAAAACAAGAATCTGGATATTAAAAACGGACTTATCATGATGGGAAGTGTCCTGACATTTACCGTTGTGGGAAGCTATCTGGCAAGTCTTGTACCTTCGACAACCATGGGCAATTTTTCCGTGTTCATGACCTTTTTACTGGGAATTAAATTTATCGTGAAGCCGGTTATGACGACAAAGGAAAGCATGCAGGGAGTATCTGCAAAAAAGAGAGCCATCCAGTCCCTTATCTGCGGTATAATGATTGGACTCATCTGCGGTTTTGTCGGTGCAGGCGGTGGCATGATGATGCTGCTTATCCTGACCAGTGTTTTAGGCTATGAATTGAAAACGGCGGTAGGAACCAGCGTATTTATCATGACATTTACAGCACTTACCGGTGCAGTCTCCCATTTTGCCATCGGCGGACAGCCCGACTGGCTGGTGTTTGGGCTTTGCGTGGTATTTACCCTGCTTTGGGCAAGAATAGCTGCATTGTTTGCCAATAAGGCAACGCCTAAGACATTGAACCGTGCTACCGGTATTATCCTTGTCATTCTGGGAATTGTGGTGCTTTCGTTCTCCCTGTTTGGATGATAAGGACCGGGAAACTTAGCTGATAGAAAACAGAAAATCTGACACAGCAAATATATCAGAAACCATCCGTTTTAAAACCATAAAACGGGTGGTTTTTTCCTTGAATGTTAATCGGCGCTTCGGTATAATGAAAGACAGATTGAAGTTACATAAGAACAGAAAGGCAGATATGATGTATACAAGACAGAAGGGCAGACCGGCGGATGTGACCGGCAGACTGGAGAAAGAAATCCGAGTGTATGATTTACTGGACAGTTTAGGCGTGGAGTATGAAAGAATCGACCATGAGGCGGCATTTACCATGGAGGCCTGTGAAAAAATAGATGAGGCGCTGGAGGCGGTTGTCTGCAAAAATTTATTTCTTTGCAACCGGCAGAAAACTATGTTTTACCTGCTGATGATGCCGGGAGATAAGCCTTTCAAGACAAAGGAGCTGTCAGCGCAGATCGGAAGCGCACGGTTATCCTTTGCGGAAGAAGCGTTTATGGAAGAATTTTTAGACATTACGCCGGGCTCCGTGAGTATTATGGGACTTATGAATGACAAAGAAAACAAAGTCAGACTGCTGGTGGATGAGGATGTGTTAAAGGGAGAATATTTAGGCTGTCATCCCTGCATCAACACTTCCAGCCTGCGGCTTAAAACAAAGGATGCTTTTGGACCGGTACTGAATGCCATGCATCATGACATGACGGTGGTGACCTTAAAGGGTGAAGAAGCATAAAATCAGAAAAAAAGAAAGGGGCGGCGTATGTACAGAGAGCATACAAAGGTGATAAAAATAGGCGACAGGGTTATCGGAGGGGGCAATCCTGTTTTGATACAGTCCATGACGAACACTCCCACCGAGGATGTGGAAAAGACAGTTGCACAGATCAAACGGCTGGAAAAGGCAGGTTGTGAAATCATCCGCTGTACGGTACCGACCATGGAAGCAGCGAAAGCGGTAGCGGAAATTAAAAAGCAGATAACCATTCCGCTGGTGGCGGATATTCATTTTGATTACAGGATGGCAATCGCCGCCATGGAAAACGGAGCGGATAAAATCCGTATCAACCCGGGAAATATCGGTAGCAGGGAAAAGGTACTCAGTGTGGTAAAAGAGGCAAAGGACAGAAATGTTCCCATCCGTATCGGGGTAAACAGCGGCTCTCTGGAAAAAGAATTAGTGGAGAAATACCACGGTGTGACGGCGGAAGGAATTGTGGAAAGCGCTCTTTCCAAAGTGCAGCTCATTGAGGACATGGGATATGACAATCTGGTGGTCAGCATTAAATCTTCGGATGTAATGATGTGCATCAAGGCACATGAAATTCTGGCAAAAAAAACAAACTATCCCCTGCATGTGGGCATTACGGAGTCCGGTACGGTATGGTCCGGCAATATCAAGTCCGGTATCGGGCTTGGCATTATTTTATATGAAGGAATTGGTGACACCATCCGTGTATCCTTAAGCGGTGACCCGGTGGAAGAAGTGAAAACCGCAAAACTGCTGCTCAGAACCCTGGGACTGCGTAAAGGCGGCATTGAAGTGGTTTCCTGTCCGACCTGCGGCAGAACCAAGATTGACTTAATCGGTCTGGCAAACAAGGTGGAAGAAATGGTAGCCGATTATCCGCTGGATATCAAGGTGGCGGTTATGGGCTGTGTGGTAAACGGTCCCGGGGAAGCAAAAGAGGCGGATTTGGGAATTGCCGGCGGAATCGGAGAAGGGCTTCTTATAAAAAAAGGCGAAGTGGTGAAGAAAATCCCCGAGGCAGAGTTTATTTCCACACTGAAACAGGAACTTGACCATTGGAACGAATAACCGGCAGCAGAAGTGAACATGACGGAAGAAGTGGAACATGACGGAAACAGTGGAACATGACGGAATCAGCGGAACATGACAGAAGCAGGAAACAAAAACTGGCAGCCATAACAGAATTAAAATGCGGGATGCGCATGCACAAGGAACAGGGACGATAAGAATGAGTAAAGCGTTTTTGGAAGTTTTTGCGGGACTGAAGCTGCCCACGCAGGTAGGCAGACAGTTTGAGGATGTGGAAGTGCTGAAAATCACCAGCACCTCCAAAAAGGATTTTTTACGGATTTATATTTCCAGTGAACATCTGATTTCCAAGGAAATTGTATATAAAGCGGAAAATGAAATAAAGAACCAGCTGTTTAAGAACAACGACCTGACGGTAAAGATATACGAAAGGTTTCAGCTCTCCAGCCAGTATACGCCGCAAAATCTGATGGATGCGTACTGGGAGAGCATTCTTTTGGAATTCCGGCAGTACGACCATATTATGTATGTTGCGTTGCGGGGGGCGGAGGTTACCTATCCGGACAGTGCGAAGATTTTGCTTACCGTAGAGGAAAGCGTGCTCACCAAAAGTAAGGAAGAGGAAATGCTCCGCATCCTGAACAAGGTGTTCCAGGAGCGCTGCGGCGTGGATGTGGTGATTAAATTTGACTATAGAGAGCCGGTGGAAAGCAGGTTCGCCGAAGAAGAGGAAAAGAAGCTTTCCATGGAAGTAGCGGAAATTGCGGCGAGACTGCGTGCCTTAAACGGCAGGGACGATGACGGAAGCGGTCAGCAGAGTGCCGTACAGACTGCCACAGCGGATGAAAAAAATGCAAATGACTCAAATGGTCAAAATGGTGCAAAAGCGGGCAGGATGCAGGCAGGTCAGGCAGCCGGAAAAACAGGAAGCACTGCTCCCCAAGCAGGCGACGGCAGAGGAAGCGTTTCGGCGGGAGCCGGAAACAGGAATGCCGGCGGAAAAGGTTTCCCCCAGGAAGGGCGGCTTCAAAGGCAAGGGCGACCGCTTTTACGGCGGCGATGGCAAAAAAGGAATCAGGCGCTCCGACAATCCGGATGTGGTGTACGGCAGGGACTTTGACAAAGAAGTTACGAAAATAGTGGATATTATCGGAGAAATCGGAGAAGTAACCATCCGCGGAAGAGTGACGTCACTGGAAGTCCGGGAGCTTAAGAACAACGAAAAATCCATTCTGATTTTTGCGGTGACAGACTTTACGGATACCATTTCCGCCAAGGTGTTCTGTCCCAATGAGTTTGCAAAAGAACTGGCGGGTGAACTTGCGGTGGGTAAATTTATCAAGGTGGACGGCATTGCCATGCTGGACAAGTTTGACCATGAATTATCCATCGGCTCCATTACGGGAATTAAAAAGATTCCTGATTTTACCACGACACGTTCCGATCACAGTGTGAAAAAGAGAGTGGAGCTGCACTGCCATACCAAGATGAGCGATATGGATGGTGTTTCCGAAGCCAAGGATATTGTAAAACGTGCTTACAAATGGGGACATCCCGCCATTGCCATTACCGACCACGGTGTGGTGCAGGGTTTCACGGATGCCAACCATGTGTGGGACGATTTATATAAGGCAGAGAAAAACGCACGAAAGGAAAAGGGTGAACCGGCGCCGGACAAGCAGGATTTCTTCAAGGTAATTTACGGTGTGGAAGCCTACATCGTGGACGACTTAAAGGAAATTACCAACAACGACAAGGGACAGGAGATTGCCGGCACGACCTTTGTGGTATTTGATATCGAAACCACGGGCTTTTCTCCCGTACATAATAAAATCATTGAAATCGGCGCCGTAAAAGTAAAGGACGGCAGGATTACAGACCGTTTTTCCACATTCATTAACCCGAAGGTTCCCATTCCTTTCGCCATTGAAAAGCTGACCGGCATAAATGACAGCATGGTGGCGGATGCACCGGAAATCGAAACGGTGCTGCCGCAGTTTTTAAGCTTCTGCGAGGATGCCGTGCTGGTAGCGCACAATGCTTCCTTCGATACGGGATTTATCCGGGAAAATGCCAGGAGACTTTTCCTGCCGGCGGATTTTACCTATCTGGATACCATGATCATGTCCAGAGTTCTTCTGCCGGAGCAGAACAAACATACCCTGGATGCTTTGTGCAAGGTGTTCAATGTTTCCTTGGAAAACCACCACAGGGCGGTGGACGATGCGGAAGCAACGGCGCATATTTTCCTGCATTTTATGAAGATGATGGAAGAGCAGGGCTTAAAGACGCTGGCGGAAATGAATACCTTTGCCAGGCCGTCCGATGAAAACATTGCCCGGCTGCATTCCTACCACTGCATTATTTTAGCGAAAAACGATTTGGGACGTATCAACATGTACCGGTTGATATCCATGTCCCACTTAAAATACTTCAGCCGCCAGCCCAAGATACCGAAGAGTGCCATTAACAAGTACAGGGACGGTCTTATCATCGGCAGCGCCTGCGAAGCGGGAGAGCTGTACCGGGCGCTCCTGGAGGACAGGGGCGAAGAGGAAATAGCCGGTATTGTGGATTTTTACGACTATCTGGAAATCCAGCCCTGCGGCAACAATGCCTTTATGATTGACTCTCCCAAGCATCCGGATATCAATTCCGTTGAGGATATTCAGGACATCAACCGAAGAATTGTAAGACTGGGCGAGCAGTTCAACAAGCCGGTCGTGGCAACCTGCGATGTGCATTTCTTAGACCCGGAGGACGAAGTGTACCGCCGTATTATCATGGCGGGCAAGGGCTTTGACGATGCGGACAACCAGGCGCCACTGTACCTGCGCACCACGGAGGAAATGTTAGAGGAGTTCCAGTATCTCGGCAGCGAAAAGGCAGAGGAAATTGTCATTACCAACACCAATATGATTGCGGATATGATAGAGACCATTGCGCCGGTGCGCCCGGATAAATGTCCTCCCGTCATTCCCGATTCCGACAAGACGCTGACTGCCATCTGCTACAACAGGGCTCACGAAATTTACGGGGATACTCTGCCCAAAATCGTAGAAGACCGTCTGGAAAAGGAACTGCATTCCATTATTACCAACGGATTTGCGGTTATGTATATCATTGCCCAGAAGTTAGTGTGGAAGTCCGTGGAGGACGGCTACTTAGTAGGTTCCCGTGGTTCCGTAGGTTCTTCCCTGGTGGCGTTCATGGCAGGTATTACGGAGGTTAACTCCTTAAGCGCCCATTACCGCTGCCCCAAGTGCCGGTATTACGATTTCGATTCCCCTGAGGTAAAGGCGTTTGCCGGCAATGCCGGATGCGATATGCCGGATAAGGTGTGTCCGGTCTGCGGAGAGCCGTTAATCAAGGACGGCTTTGACATTCCGTTTGAAACCTTCTTAGGATTTAAGGGTGATAAGGAGCCGGATATCGACTTAAACTTCTCCGGTGAATACCAGAGTAAGGCGCACAAATACACGGAAGTTATTTTCGGCGCCGGACAGACCTTCCGTGCCGGTACCATTGCGACCCTTGCGGACAAAACCGCATTCGGTTATGTAAAGAACTACTATGAGGAGAGAGGCATCCACAAGAGAACCTGCGAAATCAACCGGATTACCCAGGGCTGTACCGGCGTCCGGAGAAGTACCGGACAGCATCCCGGCGGTATCATCGTGCTTCCCATGGGACAGGACATCAACTCCTTTACCCCGGTGCAGCATCCGGCAAACGATATGACAACGGATACGGTAACGACCCATTTCGATTACCATTCCATTGACCACAACCTGTTAAAGCTTGACATACTCGGACACGATGATCCTACCATGATTCGTATGCTGCAGGATTTAACGGGCATCGACCCCACGAAAATCCCTCTGGACGACAAGGCGGTTATGTCCCTGTTCCAGAATACGGAAGCGCTTGGCATCACACCGTCCCAGATAAGCGGTACGCCGGTGGGCTCCTTAGGCATCCCGGAATTCGGTACGGATTTCGTTATCCAGATGCTTCTTGACACAAAGCCCAAACAGTTTTCCGACTTAATCCGTATTTCCGGTCTGGGTCACGGAACTGACGTATGGCTGGGCAATGCGCAGACCCTTATTTTAGAGGGAAAAGCCACCATTTCCACGGCTATCTGCTGTCGAGACGATATTATGATTTACCTGATCAACCAGGGCGTGGAAAGCTCCCTTTCCTTTACCATCATGGAGAGCGTGCGTAAGGGAAAAGGCCTAAAGCCGGAGTGGGAGGAAGCCATGAAGGAGAAGAATGTTCCCGACTGGTACATCTGGTCCTGCAAAAAGATTAAATACATGTTCCCGAAGGCGCACGCGGCGGCGTACGTTATGATGGCATGGCGAATTGCCTATTGCAAAATCAACTATCCGCTGGCGTATTATGCGGCCTATTTCAGTATCCGCGCCAAGGCGTTTTCCTATGAGCTGATGTGCCAGGGGCAGCAGCACTTAGAGGCGATTATGAAGGATTACAAATCCCGTATGGACAGCCTTTCCAATAAGGAAAAGGATGCCTACGGCGATATGAAAATCGTACAGGAAATGTATGCCAGAGGCTTTGAATTTACGCCCATTGATATTTTCAGCGCCCAGTCAAGACTGTTCCAGATTGTGGACGGCAAGCTGATGCCTTCCTTAAACAGCATCGACGGTCTGGGGGAAAAAGCGGCGGATGCCATTGTGGAAGCTGCCAAGGACGGCCCGTTCTTAAGTAAGGACGATTTCAAGCAGAGAACCAAGGTGAGCGGCACCATCATCGAACTGATGGACAGTCTGCACCTGCTCGGCAGGCTGCCGGAGTCCAACCAGATAAGCCTGTTCGACTTTGTGTAAAAAATTTTATCATACTCTGTGTTGACAAACGGAAATCTTGTGGCTATAATGTGACTAATTCCTAACAAAACAGTAAATGCGATGAAGAGAAGAGTACCATCATTAAGACCTACAGAGAGTTGCCGGAGGCTGAGAGGCGCAGGAGAGATGAATGGGAAGTACATCTCGGAGCAGCAGACCGAAATGCCCTGCAAAGTAGACTCTGCCGGCCGGCACCGATAGCAGCCATGGTTGTAATAAGATGATAATCTTACGCATACCAAGAAAGCCGTAAATCGTGAGGTTTACGGGAACGAAGGTGGTACCACGGGCTTATACCTGTCCTTTCTTTACAGAGAGGACAGGTTTTTTTGTTATGGTAACAAGGCGGGCAGGTACTGTCTGCACAATAGAAAAAAGGAGAGCAAAAATGAAAATCTATGAAGAATTACAGGCAAGAGGCCTGCTGGCACAGGTAACAAATGAAGAAGAAATCCGTGAAATGATCAATAACGGCAAGGCCACCTTTTACATTGGTTTTGACTGTACGGCAGACAGTCTGACAGCCGGACATTTTATGGCACTTACTCTTATGAAAAGACTGCAGATGGCAGGAAACAAGCCCATAGCCTTAATCGGCGGCGGTACTACCATGATCGGTGACCCCTCCGGTCGGACCGATATGAGAAAAATGCTTACCAGAGAGGATATTGAACACAATGCGGCATGTTTTAAGCGTCAGATGGAGAGATTTATTGATTTCTCCGAAGGTAAGGCGCTTATGGTAAACAATGCCGACTGGCTGCTTAATTTAAACTATGTTGACCTGCTCCGTGAGGTAGGTCCCTGCTTTTCCGTAAACAATATGCTGCGTGCCGAATGCTATAAGCAGCGTATGGAGAAGGGCTTAAGCTTCCTTGAATTTAACTACATGATTATGCAGAGCTATGACTTCTACTATATGTTCCAGAAATACAATTGTAATATGGAATTCGGCGGAGACGACCAGTGGAGCAATATGTTAGGCGGGACCGAACTGATTCGAAAGAAACTGGGCAAAGATGCACATGCCATGACCATTACACTGTTAACCGACTCCCAGGGAAAGAAGATGGGAAAAACCGCAGGAAATGCCGTATGGTTAGACCCCAACAAGACCTCTCCCTTCGAGTTCTACCAGTACTGGAGAAACGTGGGCGATGCCGATGTCCTGAAATGCTTACGGATGCTGACCTTCCTTCCTTTAGAGCAGATTGACGAAATGGACAAATGGGAAGGCAGCCAGTTAAATCAGGCAAAGGAAATCCTGGCATACGAGCTGACGAACCTGGTTCACGGCGAAGAAGAAGCTAAGAAAGCACAGGAAAGCGCAAAAGCATTGTTCTCCGGAAGCATTGCCGGGGAAATGCCCGAAGCAAAGCTTACCGAGGCAGATTTCCAGGACGGCTCCATTGATATCATGGGCGTGCTGGTAAAGGCAGGCTTATGTGCATCCCGTTCCGAAGCAAGACGTGCCGTAGAGCAGGGTGGTGTTACCGTGGCGGACGAAAAGGTAACAGACATCAAAACCACATATGCACCGGAGCAGTTTGACGGTGACGGACTTGTGGTAAAACGAGGCAAGAAAAACTTCAAACGTGTGAAGATGTAAGCATAATGAAAGCTCCCCTTTCATACAATTTATTAAGTATGGAAGGGGATTTTTTTATGGACTTGATGGTAAATAAAGAATATGACTTGTACAAGGACATACAGGAAAGATGCCGTGGGGAAATCTACATAGGGGTGGTAGGACCGGTGCGTACCGGCAAATCCACGTTTATTAAACGCTTCATGGATGTCTGTGTGCTTCCCTTTATGGAAGATGAGCATGAAAAAGAAAGGGCAAAGGACGAACTGCCGCAGAGTGCGGGAGGAAAAACCATTACGACCACGGAGCCGAAATTCATTCCGAAGGAAGCTGCCGCCGTGCATCTTGGCGGGGACGTGGAGGCAAAGGTAAGGCTCATTGACTGTGTGGGCTACATGGTGGAGGGCGCCACCGGCCACATGGAAGAAAATACGGAGCGTATGGTAAAAACGCCCTGGTCGGATACGGAAATTCCGTTTACGCAGGCAGCAGGCATCGGCACGGATAAGGTCATTCACGACCATTCCACCATAGGACTTGTAGTTACCACGGACGGCAGCTTCGGGGAACTTCCGAGAGCGGCGTATCTGGATGCGGAAGAAAAGACCATTCTGGCATTAAAGAAGCTGCGTAAGCCGTTTCTGGTGCTGCTTAATTCTGAGAAGCCCTATGCAGACGAAACAAAGGCGATGGCGGAAGAAATCGGAGAGAAATATAAGGTGGCGGTCCGTCCGGTCAACTGTGCCCAGTTAAAAATGGATGACATACATAGCATCATGGAACAGATACTTTATGAATTCCCGGTTTCCCGCTTGGAGTTTTTTATGCCGAAGTGGGTGGAGATGTTAAGCCTTGACAATCCCATGAAGAAGGAAATGGTGGGAGCGGTAAAAAATATCATGAAGGCGGTCAACTCCGTCCGGGATATCCGCAGCATGCAGGTGGACGGCAGGGTGCCGGTGGAAAGCCGGTACATAAAACGGCTGAAAACAGAAAACATCAATCTTGCGGACGGAAGTGTGAAGCTGCAGATGGATGTGGACAACAGCTTTTATTATGAAATGCTGAGCGATTTGGTAGGGGACGAAATCAGCGGCGAATACCAGCTTATTACCAAATTAAAAGAGCTCTCCGCCATGAAAAAAGAATATGCCAAGGTGCTGCAGGCGGTACAGTCCGTACGGCCGGAGGGGGGGGGGGGGG
>ERZ780003.270-NODE-270-length-18532-cov-6.4005_pt1 | contig 18532 bp, 16 predicted proteins | sample MGYA00511931_ERZ780003 | MGnify/ENA primary metagenome ERZ780003 (study PRJEB29588, sample SAMEA2162297) | human gut metagenome | biome: human gut; feature: human-associated habitat; material: faeces | place: Denmark | collected 2008/2010 ... | reverse complement strand
ATTTTTAAACTTACTTAAAATCCTGGGAAACAAACAGACCAACTAATACAGCCATGATAGCAATAACGATAATTAATTCAACGAGTGAAAAACCTTTATTGTCCTTTTTCATATTTGTTCTCCTTCTTTCAATAAGTTTTATGTATAATTTATATCTTAAAAATGGTCCCTACTCCATTTTTAATTCTGGTTTTATATACTTACATTGCATTCAATGTCTCATACATGGTCATCATAGGCATCAGGCAGGCGCCGACCAGTACCAGTACAATAGCTGCCAGTACGATAATGATAACAGGTTCCATAGCTGCCATAAAGGATGCTACTGCCGCTTCCACTTCTTCTTCATAGTAGTCTGCCTGCTTGGCAAGCATTTCCTCCGTAGCGCCGGTTTCTTCACCAATGCGGGTCATGTGGTATACCATGGGTGGGAACAATCCACACTGTTCCAAAGGTTTTGAAAGGGGCTGACCAATGATAATTTCATTTTTACAGTCCTGCAATGCTTCCTTAAAATACACATTCGGCATAACATTGCTGACAATTTCCACCGCATCTACCAGTGGCACACCGGCTGCCATCAGAGTACTCAGGGTCCGTGCCATCTGTGCAGATGCTGTTTTTACTTCCAGATTTTTATAAGCCGGAATAGAAAGCTTCAGTTTGTCAAAGAAGTGAATACCGGTATCCGTTTCGGCAAACATCTTTATCAATACTACAATAGCTATGATGGCCGGAACCAAAATAAACCATTTTGTAATGATAAAATTACTGGCTGCCTGTACTGCCTTGGTCAATGCCGGCAAATCCGTTCCCAGACTTTCAAACATGGTCGCGTAGTTAGGAATAACCACTACCAGCATAACAACAACCACTGCCAAAGCTACGATACATACCGCCACAGGATAAATCATAGCTTTTTTTACCATAGCTGATGTCTTGGCTGATTTTTCGAACTGCGTGGCCATACGTTCCAAAGCCACATCCAGACTACCGGAGGCTTCACCGGCTTCCACCATATGTACCATCAGAGACGGAAAAATCTTGGGGTACATAGCCAGTGAGCTTGCCAACGTTTCGCCCTTTTCCACGCTGACCCTGACGCCCTCTGCCGCTTCACGCAGCCGGTCATTTTCCGTCTGTTCTGTCAGCATCTTTAAGGCCTCTGAGATGGTAACACCTGCCTTTGTCATGCTGACAAACTGTCTGCAGAAAACGCTCATATCTCGGGGCTTGGGATAGCCGCCCACTTTAATATTAATGTCCTTTGTCAGGGCTGACTGGGGCTTGATGCTGATTACCTGTATGCCCTGTTTTTTCAGGACCTGTCTTGCAGCTTCAATATTGTCTGCTTCCACACTGCCCTTAATTTCTTTTCCTGCGCTGTTCAGCGCTTCATAACCATAAGCTGCCATGTATCCTCCTTGTACGCCCCTCTATATTAGGAATCGAATGAAACCTTCATCATCTCATTGACGGAGGTAATGCCGTCAAGTACCAACTGGGTAGCGCTCATACGTAAGGTATTCATACCTTCCTTAATTGCAATGTCCTTGATTTCCTCCGCATCACCGTTTTTACTGATGACATGCCGGAGAGCCGGGGACATTTCCATGATTTCATATACACCGATACGGCCTTTATATCCCATGTTGTCGCACTGGAAACAGCCGCAGGGTTCATAGATTTCATAGTCCTGGTCTTCCTTCAGACCCATGATTTCTTTTTCTTCTTCATTGGCAAGTCTTGCCTTCTTGCATGCCGGACACAGACGACGTACCAGACGCTGTGCAATAACACCAACCGTGGAGTCCGCGATCAGATAAGGCTCGATACCCATATCCGCCAGACGGGTGATGGTACTTGCTGATGAGTTGGTATGCAGAGTACTTACAACCAAGTGACCGGTGATAGATGCCTGTACGGCAATGGATGCGGTCTCCTGGTCACGGATTTCACCAATCATGATGATATCCGGGTCCTGACGTAAGATAGAACGCAAGGCGCTTGCAAAGGTAAGGTCTGCTTTCGGGTTGACATGTACCTGGTTGATACCGTCGATATTGGCTTCGACAGGGTCTTCAACGGTGATAATGTTTACATATTCTGTATTTAATTCGCTTAATGCGGTATACAGTGTCGTTGATTTACCACTACCGGTAGGACCGGTAACAAGAATAATGCCGTGCGGGTTCTTCAAAATGTGGTCGAAACGTTTCATTTCTTCCGGCCGGAAGCCCAGCTTGCTCTTTTCTCTGTTGAGTGCCGTCTTGGAAGCAAGACGCATAACGATTTTTTCGCCGTATACGGTAGGAAGTACGGATACACGGATGTCGTACTCCAGTCGGTCAACCATCTGGGTAATACGGCCGTCCTGCGGTTTTCTCTTTTCGGAGATATCCATACCGCCGATAATCTTGATACGTGCGGACAACGCCGGCATAATCTTGATATCGTATTTGCCTTTTTCATACAGGGCACCGTCAATACGGTAGCGGACACGAACCGATTTTTCCATCGGCTCGATATGTATATCGGAAGCTCTCTGACGGGCTGCCTTTTCAATCATTTCCTTAACCAGGACTACGATAGGAGAATTGTTGATGTCATCATTGATTTCTTCATTGATGTCGTCATCACCGAATTTTTCCTTCGCATACTCCTCCAGTGCGGATGCCACTTCATCGGAACCGTAGAATTTATCGATTGCCACCATTACGCTTCGCGGAGTTGCAATCAAAGGCTCTATCTGGCAGCCGGTGATAATGGAGATGTCGTCCATTGCATTGACATCCAGAGGATCTGCCATGGCTACACGCAGGATATTGATATTGTCTTCTGCAAATTCTATCGGCAGAACCTGTGATTTTTTTAGTACTGATGACGGAACTAAGTTCTGTACATCCGGTGAAATTGTAATATTGGAAAGATCGATAATGGGATATCCTAACTGTGCACCTAAAATCTGTGCAATGAGGTCTTCTGTAATAAGTCCCTTATCAATCAGAAGTTCACCTAACTTCTTGCCGGAAGTTTTCTGCTCTTCCAGCGCCTGCTGTAACTGTTCTTCCGTAATGGCATTGCTCAGTACCAGAGCTTCACCTAAACGGATTTTTTTGCCTGTATATCTCGCCATTTTATATACCGTCCCCAAGTAATGTATTACTGCTTACATTGTATCTTTTTACGTACATTTTTGCAACTCTTTTTATGCATTTTATACGAAAAATTTTATTTTTAGAACAGCTTTTCATACATGTTTTCAGGGGCCTGTGCATATTGGATTGCCATATCCCTGGTAATAACGCCGTCAAAGTAAAGCTGTACGATTGCATCGTCCATGGTCATCATACCCATTTTGCGGTTGGTCTGCATAATATTGGGCAGCTGATAGGTCTTGCTTTCACGGATCAGGTTGCGCGCAGCATGAATGGCATGCAATACTTCAAACGCTGCTACTCGTCCATGTCCGTCCGATGTCGGAATCAGCTGCTGGGAAATGATTGCTTCCAATACGCTGGCAAGCTGGATACGGATCTGCTGCTGCTCGTGAGGCGGGAATACGTCGATAATACGGTCTACGGTACTTGCCGCACCGATGGTATGTAAGGTGGATAAAACCAGGTGACCGGTTTCTGCCGCGGTGATGGCGATACTGATGGTCTCCAGGTCACGCATTTCTCCTACAAGAATAACATCCGGGTCTTCACGGAGAGCGGCACGGAGGGCATTTGCATAGTTGCCGGTATCGCTGCCCACTTCTCTCTGGTTTACCATGGACATCTTGTGATGATGCATGTATTCGATAGGGTCCTCCAGCGTGATGATGTGCGCATCACGGTTGGTATTGATCTTATCAATAAGGGCTGCCAGTGTGGTGGACTTACCGCTACCGGTAGGACCCGTTACCAGAATCAGACCTCTTTTTCTTGTATATAAATCTACAACCGATTCAGGAATGCCCAACTGCTCCGGCGTGGGAATATCAGTACCTACCAGACGGAGAGCCAGTGCTGCGGAACCTCTCTGTTTGAATACGTTGACACGGAATCTGGCGTAGTTCGGCATGGAATAGGATAAGTCGTTTTCACCCTTCTCATCAAATACTGCTTTCTGTTGGGGTGTCATAACGGAAGTGGCTATTGCCATCGTATCCTCCGGGGTAAGTACCGGATAATTGGTAGCCATCAGTCTACCGTTTACACGTAAGATGGGCGGTACGCCTACTGTAAAATGAACGTCACTGGCGCCAAGCTCTATCGCTAACTGCAATACTTCATCAATTGATACCATGTCTGTCTCTCTCCTGTGTCTTTTATTTTGCGGTAAATTCACGTTAAATACATTTATACCTTGCATTTTTTCATGTAATCTATCGTTTTCTTACATTAAATGCTTTTTTCAGACATTACCCTCATTATAATTTCCGGGGAAATGCCTGTCAACTGCATTTCATCGACAATCCTAAAATTGTATTTATAATTATACAATAACCCTCTGTCATTTACAAGAAAAAGGTTAAGAAAGTATTAAAAATGTATAAAATTGTATGAAAATCAGTTTGTGTTTTTGGTACATTTTTCATATAAAAAAGACCCTCCCTATAGGGGAGAGCCTTTTTCTGCAATCTGTCATTTTCGTATGACTGATTTTACTTATAGTTTACAATCTTTCCGAAATCTTCCTTTAAGGAAGCGCCGCCTACAAGGCCGCCATCGATGTCTGCCTGTGCAAACAGTTCGGGAGCGCTTGCTGCAGATACGGAGCCGCCGTACTGGATACGGATGGCTGCTGCGGTCTGCTCATCGTAGATTTCACCGATGCATGCACGGATAGCTGCGCAAACTTCCTGTGCCTGCTCTGTGGTTGCTACTTTGCCGGTTCCGATTGCCCAGATGGGTTCGTAAGCGATAACTGCTGTCTTTGCCTGATCTGCGGTTACGTTTAAGAACGCAATCTTAATCTGCTGGCGGATCCAGTCAATGGTGATGCCCTGTTCTCTCTGAGTCAGGGATTCGCCGCAGCAGATGATGGGGGTAAGACCATGCTCAAATGCTTTCAGAACCTTCTTATTTACGGTTTCATCGGTTTCTGCGAAGTATTCTCTTCTTTCGGAATGTCCGATAATAACGTATTTTACGCCTGCATCTGTCAGCATGTTGGGGGAAATTTCACCGGTGAATGCACCTTTTTCTTCAAAGTACATATTCTCGGCACCGATTTCAATGTTGGTTCCCTTTGCTGCTTCGACAGCGGGAATGATATCGATAGCGGGTACGCAGAATACTACATCTGCATCCTCTGTTACTACCAGGGGTTTTAATTTTTCAATTAATGCTACGGCTTCACTGGGAGTCATGTTCATTTTCCAGTTGCCGGCAATGATTTTCTTTCTTGCCATATCAGTTGTCCTCTCTTATTTGTCGTCTGCTGCTGCTACGCCGGGAAGTACCTTGCCTTCCAGGAACTCTAAGGAAGCGCCGCCGCCGGTAGAAATGTGAGACATCTTGTCTGCAAATCCGAGCTGGTTAACGGCTGCTGCAGAATCACCTCCGCCGATAATGGTGGTTGCGTCGGTATCAGCCAATGCCTTTGCTACTGCAATGGTACCTGCTGCAAGAGTAGGATTTTCAAATACGCCCATAGGTCCGTTCCATACAACGGTCTTTGCGTTCTTAACAGCATCTGCGAAAAGCTTCTGGGTCTTGGGACCGATATCGCAGCCTTCTCTGTCTGCAGGCATATTGGTTACATCGTAGGTTTCTACTTCTACGGGAGCATCGATCGGGTTGGGGAAGTCAGCGATGGTTACGGCATCTATGGGAAGAAGCAGGTTCTTGCCAAGCTTCTTAGCCTTTTCCATCATTTCCTTGCAGTAATCAAGCTTGGTATCGTCAACTAAGGACTTACCGATTTCATAACCCTGTGCCTTTAAGAAGGTGTAAGCCATACCGCCGCCGATAATCAGGGTATCGCACTTCTCAAGCAGGTTGGAGATTACGTTTAACTTGTCTGCTACCTTTGCACCGCCGAGGATTGCTACGAAAGGTCTTACGGGATTTTCTACTGCATTGCCGAGGAAGTTGATTTCCTTCTGCATTAAGTAGCCGACTACGTTTTCGCCGCCCTTTGCCTTGATGAATTTGGTAACGCCCTCTACGGAAGCATGTGCTCTGTGGGAAGAACCGAATGCATCACACACATACAGATCTGCGAGGTCTGCCAGTTCTTTGCTGAATTCTTCGCCGTTCTTGGTTTCTTCTGCTCCGCGGAAACGGGTATTCTGAAGAAGAATAACATCTCCTTCTTTCATTTCTGCTACAGCTTCGGTTGCTGCTGCACCGGTTACATTGTAATCGGAAATAAATTTAACGGGCTTGCCAAGCTTTTCGGAAAGTCTCTCTGCAACAGGTGCAAGAGATTCGCCTTCGTTGGGGCCGTTCTTTACTTTTCCTAAGTGGGAGCAAAGGATAACCTTGCCGCCGTCATTGATTAACTTCTGAATGGTGGGAAGTGCTGCTACAATACGGGTTTCGTCTGTAATCTTGCCTTCCTTTAAGGGTACGTTGAAGTCACATCTTACAAGTACTCTCTTTCCTTTTGCGTTGATATCATCAACGGATTTCTTATTAAGTCCCATAATGTTACCTCCATTTTTTATTTCCACTTTTACCCGTGGACATGGACTTACCCATAAAAAAGAGGTCCGGTCCTAAAAGACCGGACCTCTGATAGGTCTTTATTTCGGGCTGACGCCCTATCGAACTCTGTGCAATCAGGCTGTCTGATTATGCAAGTTCGCTGAAGTACTTAATAGTACGAACCATCTGGCTGGTGTAGCTGTTTTCGTTGTCATACCAGGAAACAACCTGTACTAAGGAGTTGCCGTCTTCCATGTTGGAAACCATGGTCTGGGTTGCATCGAAGATAGAACCATAGGTGCTTCCTACGATATCGGAAGATACGATTTCGTCTTCATTGTAATCGAAGGATTCGGTCTTAGCTGCCTTCATAGCTGCGTTGATTTCTTCCTTTGTTACTTTGCCCTTAACAACTGCTACTAAGATGGTGGTAGATCCGGTAGGGGTCGGTACACGCTGTGCAGAACCGATCAGCTTGCCGTTCAGTTCGGGAATTACAAGGCCGATTGCCTTTGCAGCACCGGTAGAGTTGGGAACGATGTTGCAAGCGCCTGCACGGCTTCTTCTTAAATCGCCCTTTCTCTGAGGTCCGTCAAGGATCATCTGATCACCGGTATAAGCATGTACGGTGGTCATGATACCGCTCTGGATAGGAGCGAAATCGTTCAGAGCCTTAGCCATGGGTGCTAAGCAGTTTGTTGTACAGGAAGCTGCGGAGATAACGGTATCTTCGGGCTTCAGTGTGTTGTGGTTTACATTGTATACGATGGTAGGAAGATCATTTCCTGCAGGAGCAGAGATAACAACCTTACGAGCGCCTGCTGCGATATGAGCACTTGCTTTTTCTTTGGAGGTGTAGAAACCGGTACATTCCAGAACTACGTCTACCTTTAATTCTCCCCAAGGAAGTTTGGAAGCGTCTGCTTCTTTGTAAATGGTAATGGTCTTGCCGTTTACAGTGATGTTGTCTTCACCGGCTACAACAGAATCAGCATATTTGTACTTACCCTGTGAAGAGTCATACTTCAACAGATGTGCAAGCATCTTAGGGCTTGTTAAATCGTTGATTGCTACTACTTCGTAACCTTCTGCATCAAACATCTGTCTGAATGCAAGACGACCAATACGGCCGAAACCATTAATTGCTACTCTTACTGACATTTTAGTTTCCTCCTGAATATCTTTCTTTATTGCAATCAGTTTATGATTGTCAAAACTTTATCAACAAGGCTATTTTACCTAATTCCTTTCCATAATTCAAGATAAAAATGGAATTTTTTTATTTTTTCTGATACAATACCTGTAAAAGTACAGGAAGGAATGAAATTTATGTCAATTTTAGCTGATCAGCATCTGCACTCTTCCTTTTCCGGAGACAGTACGGAGCCCATGGAAAACATCGCGGAAGCCGCTCTGAAGAGAGGACTTGCCCACATCACTTTCACGGAGCATATGGATATGGGGTATCCTGTCACGGAGGACACTCCCGAAGGAACCTTTCTTCTGAATGCAGATTCTTATATTTACGATTTTCTCAGAACACGTTTTAAATACGACGGCAGGCTTAGTGTCCGGCTCGGCGTGGAAATCGGGCTGGACCCCCGTTTCATCAAGGAGCTGAATACCTTTGCCGGCACGCACGAATACGATTTTATCATCGGTTCCACCCACCTGGCGAACGGTCGTGACCCCTACTATCCCGATTTTTTTGAAGGTTGCAGTGAGGAAGAAGCCTTCCGGGAATATTTCCTGGCGGAGCTTGAGAATTTAAGGACATTTGATTTTTATGATGTTGCCGGACACTTAGACTACTGCGTCCGTTACGGCAAGGAAAAGGACCGGAATTATTCCTATGATAAATACAAGGATATCCTGGACGAAATACTCTCCGTTCTTTTAAAAAAGGAAAAGGGGCTGGAGCTTAACACCGGAAGTCTGCGGAGCGGTACTAAGGACGTAAGTCCCTGCCGGGAGCTGCTTGCACGTTATCACGAACTGGGTGGCAGTCTGATTACCGTCGGCTCCGATGCCCACAAGGCTTCTGATGTGGCATCCGATTTTTCCCTTGCCTCGGAAATTTTAACGGACTGCGGTTTCAAATACTACTGCATCTACGAAAAGCACCAGCCGGTTTACATGAAATTGTAACTGTCATTTTCTTTATGCGTCCGGAATATAATATGGAAAAAAGTAAGGGGTTCCCATGCTTTTTTGCAGAAACCGGACCTTTATCAAAGGCACTCTTATTCTCACGTTGACAGGACTTTTAAGCCGTGTCATCGGCTTCTTTTACCGTATTTATCTTTCTCGTCTGTTTGGTGAGGAGGGCATGGGCATTTACCAGCTTTTAAGCCCGGTACTTGCCCTTTCTTTTTCTCTGTGCGCCGCAGGCATCCAGACCGCCATTTCCAAATATGTGGCAGCAAGTGTTGCAAAGGGAAACCGTAAGGACAGTTACCGCTATCTTTTTACCGGTTTGTTTCTGTCCCTGCTTCTCTCCGTTCCCTGCATGCTTCTTCTGCTGATGTTTTCGGATTTTGTCGCCGTACATTTTCTTTTAGAGGCAAGGACGGCTTCCATGCTGCGTATCATCGCCCTGTCCATCCCCGCCGGTGCCGTACATTCCTGTATTAACGGTTATTATTACGGTATCAAGAAAACCATGCTTCCTTCCTCCACACAGTTAATTGAACAGTTCATGCGCTTTTTTTGTGTTCTGGCAGCGGATTTTCTTGCCCGCCGGTCTCATACGGTTCCTCATATCAACGCTGCTGTTGTGGGTCTTGTGGTGGGCGAATGCGCCGCCATGTTAATTTCCCTGCTTGCCATCTATTTCCGGTTTTACCGGGAGGAAGCCGGTGCCGGGAAGTCCTCTCTGCCGTGTTCAAACGCAGGTGGCGGAAGGCACACTATGCCAATGTCAAACACAGCTGCGTTTGGCATCTCCCGTTTTCATGCCGTCAGGGACCTGCTGGTACTGGCTTTTCCACTTACCGTCAGCCGCATTGTGGTAAATCTTTTGCAGAGTGTGGAGGCAGTTGCCATTCCTTCCCGTCTCTGCCGGTACGGCTATGACTCCGTGACGGCGTTAAGTGTCTACGGAGTGCTTACCGGTATGGCGCTACCACTTTTGTTTTTCCCGAATGCGCTGACCGGCTCCATGTCCCTTCTGCTTCTTCCCATGGTTTCGGAGGCCGATGCCAAAGGTAATACGGATGCAGTTAAAAATACTACCTTAAAAACCATTTATTCCTGCCTTCTATTAGGCGCTGCATGTACTTTGTTTTTCTTTTTGTCCGGGCCGTTTTTAGGTCGTTTTCTTTTCCACAGTGAGCTTGCCGGCCGCTACATACGTTCCTTGAGTCTGCTCTGTCCTTTTTTATACCTGTGCACCACTTTATCCGGCATCCTTCACGGACTGGGAAAAGCCGTCAGTGTCTTTTTTGTCAATGTATTTTCCCTATCCCTGCGGCTTTTGTTTGTATTTTTCCTGATACCCGCATTCGGTATTGACTGCTATATTTTATCCATGGTTTTAAGCCAGCTTCTCAGCGCTTTTTTCTATCTCTTCCTGTTGTATCGGAAATGGAACTGACCAAAAGTTTGATTTTTCTTATGCTTCTCCGGCGTTTTTCTTGCACGATAACGGCATTTAGTATATAATGCACTCGAAAAAAACACAAAGGAAGAGGTATTCGACATGTATGAATTTATCCGTAAATTACCAACCCCTGAGGAAATTAAAGAACAGTTTCCGGTATCTCCCGAGCTCATTGCCTTAAAGAAACAGCGCGATGCGGAAATCCGCGACGTCTTTACCGGAAAAAGCAATAAATTTCTCCTGATCATCGGTCCCTGCTCTGCAGACAACGAAATTGCAGTCTGTGACTACGTGACGAGGCTGGCAAAGGTAAACGAAAAAGTAAAAGACAAACTGATTCTTATTCCCAGAATCTACACCAATAAACCCCGGACCACCGGTGAAGGCTACAAGGGCATTGTTTCCCAGCCCGACCCCGAAAAGAAGCCTGACTTCTTAGCCGGTCTGATTGCCATGAGAAAAATGCAGATTCATGCCATGGAAGAAAGCGGTCTGACCGCAGCGGATGAAATGCTTTATCCGGAAAACTGGCCTTATGTTTCCGACCTGCTCTCCTATGTGGCCATCGGAGCGCGTTCCGTAGAGGACCAGCAGCACAGACTTGCCTGCAGCGGCTTTGATGTTCCCGCCGGTATGAAGAACCCGACCAGCGGCGACCTTTCCGTTATGTTAAACTCCGTATACGCCGCACAGCATGCGCATTCTTTCATCTTCCGCGGCTACGAAGTAAAGACCTCCGGCAATGACCTGACTCATACCGTTCTGCGCGGTGCCACCAACAAGCACGGTCAGAATCTTCCCAACTATCACTATGAAGACTTAAATACTCTTCTTAGCCTGTATGGGGAAAGAGATTTGAAAAATCCTGCCTGCGTCATTGATACGAACCACTCCAACTCCAACAAGAAATTCGAGCAGCAGATCCGTATTGCCAAAGAGGTTATGCACTCCCGCAAGTTAAGCGCAGATATTCACAGCCTGGTTAAGGGTCTGATGATTGAAAGCTATATAGAGGACGGCTGCCAGAAGGTTGGCGAAGGCATTTACGGTAAATCCATTACCGATCCCTGTCTCGGCTGGGCATCCACCGAAAAGCTCATTTATGAAATTGCTGATTATGAATAAATGTTTGCACGAATAGGCAATGGAGTTTTCCACTATAAGCATTCTTTTATAAATACGCATAATAAAAACTCTTCCGTCTTTCAGCAGATGGATGAGTTTTTTATTGCTTATACCCAAACCATTCCTTAAAAATGCCCTGTGAAGGTTTTCCACAGGGCATTGAAACATTTCTTATTATTTTCTTACCGGAATTTTCTTCCGGATATCCGCCAGTCTGTTTAGGGCTTCGTTCAGTGTTTCGTCTTTCTTGGCGAAATGCAGACGGATTAAATTGTTGACAGGTTCCTTAAAGAAGCTGGAACCGGGCACCGCGCCCACTCCCACATCTCTTGCCTGGACTTCACAGAATTCCAGATCGGACGCAAAACCGAATTCTCCGATATCGAGGAGAATATAATATGCACCCTCCGGTACCGTATGGGCAATGCCGATGTCATCCAGTCCCTTTAAGAACAAATCGCGCTTGCCCGTGTATTTCTCCTGTAAATCCTTGTAATACTGCTCGCCAAACTTAAGTCCCGTAACCGCCGCTTCCTGCAAGGGCGCCGCTGCTCCCACGGTCAGGAAATCGTGAACCTTCTTTGCCACCTCGATAATTTCGGGCGGAGCAATGATATAACCCAGACGCCAGCCGGTGATGGAGTAGGTCTTGGACAGGGAACTGCAGGAAATGGTTCTTTCCCACATACCGGGCAGGGATGCAAAATAAATATGCTTGTTGGGCTCGTAAACAATGTGCTCGTAAACCTCATCTGTGATGACATAAGTATCGTATTTTTTTGCCAGTTCTGCTATGAAGGTCAGTTCCTCGAGAGTAAATACCTTGCCGCAGGGATTGGACGGATTGCAGAGAATAAGTGCCTTGGGATGCTGCTTAAAAGCGGCTTCCAGCTCATCCGGATTAAAATGGAAGGCAGGCGGATACAGGGGCACGTAAATAGGCTGTGCGCCGGAGAGAATGGTATCCGCTCCATAGTTTTCATAAAAAGGAGAAAAAATAACTACCTTGTCGCCGGGGTCTGTGACGGTCATCATAGCTGCCATCATGGCTTCGGTGCTGCCGCAGGTTACTACGATTTCTCCGTTGGGGTCAATGGTTCTGCCCATGAGACGGGACTGTTTTTCTGCCAGCGCTTCCCGGAAATTCTGGGCGCCCCAGGTAATGGAATACTGGTGGTAGTTTTCATGGGACACCTCCGCCAGCCTGTCGAGGATTTCCTTCGGCGGGTCAAAATCGGGAAAGCCCTGTGATAAATTGACGGCCCCGTATTGCAGGGATACTCTCGTCATCCGCCGGATAACAGAGTCCGTAAAATCCTTGGTACGTTCTGATAATTTCTGCATGGTAAACACTCCTATTTCTTTTCCAGTATGTAAGACTTTTTATCGTTCAAAATATGCTTCGGGTCGAGGGCATCCTTAATCCGGTTCATAACCTCCAGATTTTCTCCGGGCGTTTCCCGTAAAAAGTACCAGCGTTTGCTGATGCCAATGCCATGTTCCCCGGAAGTAATGCCGCCTAATTCGTATGCCTTATGGTATGCCTTGTCCATATTGGCTTTCAGCTCCTTGTGCCAGGTTTTTAAATCCCTGTCTCCGCGGACCACGCACAGATGCACGTTGCCGTCTCCCGCATGCCCGAAGCTTACCATCTGCATGCCGGTCTCTTTATCCAGCTTGTTAATGAAGGAAATAAATTCCGCTGTTTTGTCTATGGGCACCGCGATGTCCACCGGCTCCTGTTCGGAAAATGCCTCCACAGCCTTCACCAACGCGCCTCTGACCTTCCAGATGTCTGCCGCAGGTGGAATAACATTTTCTGCAGCACTGTTTGCTGCCGGTTCGTCCGAAGCAGTCCCCGTTTCCGAAGTGCTTTTCTGTACAGTATCCGTCAGGGGCAGGTATGCCAGTGCGCCGCCGTCCAGTGCGAGTTTGCGGATGCGTTCCGCATTCTCCCGTACCTCGGTGGTATGTCCGTCAAAGGTAAGTAAAATATAGGATCCGGCTTCCGGATAAGGATATTTCACACCCAAGAAATCCTCTCCCAATTTTACCACTTTCCGCTCCATAAATTCAACCGCCGTCGGATTGGCATTGGCTCTCAGTACCGAAAGAACGCCTCTGATGCCGGTTTTCAAATCCGGATAAGGCACAAGCACGCTCAAAGAAGTCTCCGGTTTGGGGATAAGCTTCAGAATGCATTTGGTAATCACTGCCAGCGTGCCTTCGGAACCGATGTAGAGATTTTTTAAGGAAAGTCCGCTGGCATCCTTCACATTTTTGCCGCCCGCAATAAGAACACTGCCGTCCGCCGTTACCACTTCCAGCCCTCTCACATAGTCCCTGGTAACACCGTATTTTACGGCACGCATACCTCCTGCATTGGTGCTGATGTTGCCGCCGACGGAAGACGCCTTTTCACCCGGGTCAGGAGGATAAAACAGTCCCCTTTCTTCCACATATTTCTGCAAATCCTGTAAAAGAAGTCCCGGCTGCACGGTAATGGTCATGGTGTTTTCGTCCAGCTCCAGTATCTTGTCCATATGGGAAAAGTCTAAAATAATGCCGCCGTCCACCGGTACCGTGGAGCCAACCAGATTGGTGCCCGCTCCTCTCGGTGTCACCGGGATGCCATGCTTATGCGCATATTTTAGGATTTTGCTGATTTCTTCCGTACTCTGCGGAAAAACAAGTGCTGCCGCCTCTCCCTTCAGCCTTCCCAACGTATCGCTCAAATACTTCTCCGGGATGTCATGCGCTACAATGCGTTTTTTATCCGGGATAATCTCTTTTAATTTTTTCAGAAGCTTTTCCTTATCCATTCTTACACCTTCTTATCTTACGCAGGATGCTCCTGCCGTCTGTGCTTTCACCGGCTGCGCCTTTACAGGATGTTCCCGCCGTCTGTGCTCTCACCGGCTGCGCTTTTACAGTGTCAGCGCCAGGTGGTAATTTTCATCCATGGTTCTGCAGGATGCCGCAAACTGTTCCTGTTCTTTTTCGTTCAAATCCAGTTCGATGATTTCCGCCACACCGTCTTTGTTTAAGCGGGTGGGAACACTGGCATACACACCTTTTTGTCCGTATTCTCCGTTTAAAAGCACGGATACGGGAAGAATGCGGTTTTCATCACCGAAAATAGCTCTTACCACTTCCGCAATAGAAGCGCCGATGCCGAATTCCGTGGAGCCTTTTCCGCCTAAAATAATCCAGCCGCCGGCTTTGCCTGCCGCGGCGAGCTCCTCTAAATTAAGCTTTCCGTAGGTATCCGGGTATTCTTCCATCAGCTTAACTAACGGTTTGCCGGCAATAGTTACGGTGGACCAGGGAACCATCTGGCTTTCGCCGTGTTCGCCGAGTGCATAACCGTATACGGATTTCTGGTCGATGCCGGTTGCCTGTGCCACTGCCCTGCGCAGTCTGGCTGAGTCAAGCGTAGTGCTGGTGGATAAAATTCTTTCCGGCGCCCAGTCAAGCACATGCTGCAGATAATGGGTTACCACATCCGCCGGATTGGAAATATTTAAGATAATGCCCTTGAAACCGGAACTGCGGATGTTCTCGGCTACGTCCTTGATAATGGCAATGGTCTGGCGCAGGGTGTCCATACGGGTCTGTCCCTTGCTCATATCGGGAAGCGGTCCTGCCGCTACAATCATCAAATCCGCATCCTTCGCATCGCTGTAATCTCCCGCTCTTACAATGGCTCTTTTCTGCAGATATACGGTGGAGTCAAAAATGTCAAGCGCCTGTGCTTCTGCCTTCTTTACATCTACATCAATATATACGATTTCTTCCGCAAGTCCCTGGGAAACCAGTGCGTAGCCTGCGTGGGAGCCCACATGTCCCGCTCCTATGATAATGATTTTTCTGTTCTGTAATGCCATTTTTATCCCTTCCTCTCTACAATCGGCACTCCGTCTTCTGCCGTCAATCAATGACGGTTCTTCTTTACCACGATGTTGCCGATAACCTGGATGATGCTGACTAAAATAAATACTACGATAACGGTTACCCAGGTAACGTCCGTCATGTTTCTGTCGTGACCGTAACGGATGGCGAAATCACCTAAACCTCCGGATCCGACCGCACCTGCCATGGCGGTAAGACCTACCAGGCTGATAGCGGTAATGGTGGTGCCCCTGGCAATGGCTGCCACACTTTCCCTTAAGTACACACGGAAAATGATTTCCAGAGGACCGGAGCCCATGGACAGGGCTGCTTCAATGAGTCCCGGATCCGTTTCCGCCAGTGCGCTTTCCACCTGTCTGGAGAAGAAAGGCACCGTACCCATAATCAGGGGAACAATGGCGCCGGGCACGTTGATGGCAGTACCCATGATGGCTCTTGACAGAGGAATGACCCATGTCAGCAGGATGATAAACGGGATGGAACGGAAAAAGTTAATCAGCTTGTCCAAAATCTGGTACAGCACTTTGTTTTCAAGGATGCCGCCCGGCTTTGTCACTACGATGATAATTCCTAATATGAGCCCCAGTACAAAGGCAATGCTGCCTGACCAGGCCACCATTACAAGGGTATCCTTGATTGCTGCCAGAAAATCCGGAAGCTTGTTCATAACATTGGGAATGATTTTATTCAGCAGCTCTGCCATCTTTGATTACCTCCACTCCTACATTTTTCTCCTTCAGGTAGGTGAGAGCCTGCTCCACCTTGTCCTTGTCGCCGCTGACTATGGCAACCGTACCGCCAATCGGCGCATTCTGTACGATTTCCACATCTGCGAATATAATATTTAAGATAATTCCGAACTTTTCCGTTACCGCAGAGATCAGTGGCTCGGAAGCATTCTTTTCTATGTAAGAAAGTCTCACGATGAGTTCGCCGGGTTTCAGCGCCACAACAGGTGAACCCTCCTCCACCAGTTCCTCAATCTTCTGCAGATTGGAAGTGGTCTTGATGAAGTCTCTGGTGACCTTGTTCTGCGGAGTAGCGAAAATAGAAAATACCTCGCCCTCCTCCACAACATTGCCGTGGTCCATAACCGCAACCCGGTTGCAGATTTCTTTTACCACGTCCATCTCATGGGTAATCACCACAATGGTGATGCCGAGGGTTTCATTGACCTTCTGCAGCAGCTTCAGGATGGACTTTGTAGTCTGGGGGTCCAGTGCGGAAGTTGCTTCGTCGCAAAGTAAAATCTTCGGGTCGTTTGCCAGCGCTCTTGCAATTGCCACTCTCTGCTTCTGTCCGCCGGACAACTGGCTGGGATACGCATTTTCCTTTTCCGAAATGCCCACCAGATCCAACAGATTGTGGACCTTGTCGGCTATCTCCTGCTTGGAAAGTCCGCTTCCCTTTAAGGGATATGCCACATTGCCGAATATTGTCCGGGACGGCATCAGATTAAAATGCTGGAAAATCATGCCGATTTTCTTTCTTGCCTTTCGTAATTCCTTTGCAGACAAAGCGGTTATTTCTTTATCATCCACGGTAACCGTTCCCGAGGTAGGTCTTTCCAGCAGATTGATGCATCTTACCAGAGTCGATTTGCCGGCGCCGGAAAATCCTATAATTCCGAAAATGTCGCCGTCATGTATGGTAAGGTTTACATCCTTTACTGCCTGAACTTCCTTTCCTCCGTCTATAAAAGTTTTGCTGATATTCTGTAATGTAATCACCTGCGTTCTCTCCTTTCGATGCCTTATCCTATCACACCCTTTTTCTTTGCGCTAATATCCGCTAAATATGGCGTGTAATAGTTTGAGCCTATAGCTTCCTTGTTAAAAACACTATAACCGATTGTTGCAAATTGCCTTGACGGCGGAATTTTGGTTCTTTATAATACACTTAACCTATTAACTTTGTAGGAAAATCAAGGTTTTTTAACCTCATGCCAATATAAAAGGAGATTTTTTATGATTCAGGAAAAGCGGGTATGGGAACTTTTTTCAGAACTGGTTTCCATTGACAATCCTTCTCTCAGAGAAGAAAAAATGTGCGAAAGAATAAAAATTTTTTTAGAAAATTTACAAATTCCTTACGAAGAGGACGATACCGGAAGCAAAATCGGCGGCACCAGCGGCAATCTTTATGCGTATGTGGAAGGCGACAATTCCCTTCCTCCCCTTCTTTTTTCTGCCCATATGGACTCCGTCAGCCCCGCCGTGGGCAAAAAAGTCGTTTTGCACGAAGACGGCACCATTACAGCAGGCGGCAGCACCGTGCTCGGCGCTGATGACCTTTCCGGCGTCTGCGCCATTCTCGAAGCACTGACTTCCTTAAAAGAAGACGGCACACCACACCGCCCGCTGGAGCTGTTGTTTGATGTGGCGGAGGAAACCTACTGTGCCGGTATCCGGCAGTTTGATTTTTCCCGCCTGAAATCCAAAGAAGCCTATGTTTTTGATTTGACCGGCGATATCGGCGGGGCTGCCTATCAGGCGCCTGCCATTGTTTCCTTTACGGCCGGTTTCACCGGTAAAGCAACACATGCCGCTTTTTCCCCGGAAGAAGGCATTCATGCCATCAAGGCCGCCGCTATTGCGGTAAATGCCATCCCCTGCGGACATGTGGGCGAAACCACCGTCAATATCGGTACCATAAAAGGCGGCGAAGCCGATAATGTTGTGCCCGCCTTCTGTGAACTCACCGGAGAGGTCCGCGGCTTTGACAACGATGTGGTATTTGCACAGCTTGATGCTATTCGCGGCATTGTGGAAAAAATTGCTTCCGATACCGGTACTGCCGTAAACTTTTCCACCAATCCGCTCTGTCTTGCCTACCGTGTGGACCCGGAAAGTCCGGTAGCCAACCGTTTTAAGAAGGCTTGTACTTCTGTGGAGCTTAAAAACGAGCTGTACATTACCTACGGCGGCAGCGACAACAACCACTTCTATCCCCACGGACTGAACGGTCTGGTGATCCCCGCGGGAAAAAACACCTGCCACGGCTGTGGGGAATACAGCAGGCTTTCCGACCTGACCGCCGCCGCGAAGCTGGCGCAGGCGCTGATGCAGAGCCGGGAGTAAAACCTCCGGATGCTTCCAGGCCAGGCTTAAAATTCCGGGCACCCTCAGGCTGGAAGTAGGCTGTGCCGGATTCTAAAATACCCTCAGCAATCCTCCTACAATACCGGGGCTTATGTAGCCTTCCAGCAGGCACCCTGCCGTAAGAGCGGCAAGCCCTGCCAGTGACTGTACCG
>ERZ780003.262-NODE-262-length-18848-cov-6.22306_pt1 | contig 18848 bp, 13 predicted proteins | sample MGYA00511931_ERZ780003 | MGnify/ENA primary metagenome ERZ780003 (study PRJEB29588, sample SAMEA2162297) | human gut metagenome | biome: human gut; feature: human-associated habitat; material: faeces | place: Denmark | collected 2008/2010 ... | reverse complement strand
GCAGGATTAGCTGCTGAATACTCTGCTACATCTGAATTCCATTTATCATTCAACTGCCTTCTAGCTTCTATAGCAGCAATAAGGTTTGGATCAGTCTTTAGAGCATGGTTGATTTGCATTTGCCTAATCGTGGGGATATCAGCTGGGTTATTCTCAGCACCATATTTGCCAACGGAGGTATGCCAATTCTTATAATAAACTCCATTGTTCTCATTAGCTTTTATCTCAGGTAATTTTTCCTCATCATCAATTCCCGTACTTAGTACTTCGAGGTCTTTACTTTCTGGATTCACTACTGGAGATAGGGTAGCTTTAACTCGTTTAGTTACCTTTTGAGTAAAAAAATGGACACTTAATACTTCTCCATTCTCTCCCTGATAGGTATAAGTAGTTACCGGCTCTTCATGAAACTTCCTATTATGAATATAAATAACCCCATCTCTAGAATCTATATACCATGGTCCATTAGTATACCCTTTCATCTTTTGTTCTAATTGAACCAAGATATTTTTACCGATTAACCCAAAGTCACTATCTATTAAAGCTTTTAAATCTTCTGGCATTGCTACTTCTGCTACTCCACTGTAACGGTTAGCATAGAGTACTTTTCCAGTAGTAGTACGTACATGTTCTGTAGGCACTTGTAGTGACTCATATACTTTATTACTAATTTGTTGTTCCATTATTGAAATATTTCTATGATTACCCCAGTTCCATTCTCGCATCCCTTATCTAGATAAGCTGATAAACTATTTCCTGGAGATTCAGAAAAATTGTATGGCGGCTGAAATCTTAAATCTCCGATAGAATCAATACACTTAATAGTTACATGAGTACCTGTGGAATCAAATCTAGCTTCAAAATCTCTAACCTTGATTGTTTTGATGGGCCCAGATATAAATTGCCCATCTGGATATATATATCCCCACTGTAGACATATTACACTACCCTCTTGTAAAGAGTCTATATCTACAGTATCTGGGTCACCAGTATCAAAGGTTATAGTAGCTAAATTTTCCTTTTCTTCATCATACCTATAATTCCATGTACTAATATAAGCTCCAAGAGGTATGCCAGTAATGGGATTCACTATTGGCATACCTCTAAAATCAAACAAAGCCAGGTAGGGTTGTCCCATACCATTATATAAGATGGGTTTCTGTTTAGCTGCCATAAGAAGGTATTCTTATAAGGGTTCCACTTTCTAATTCTTTAAAAGGGTTTAGTATACCATTAGCCTCAGCAATAATATACCATTTCCCAGAATCTCCGTAATACCTAAAAGCTATATTCTGAAGAGTTTCTCCATCCTTAACCGTATGCTGAATATCATTTGAGGATGAAGGAACTGAGGGGATAGGAGCTTCTAGAGAATAATCTCCATCTCCATAGTTTAGAGCATAGGCATTTTTATAAGGGCTATCTCCAACCAGATATTGATTAACATCTATCATAATTTAATACCCTCCGTCTTTTTAAGTGAATCTGAATTTATAAAGTCTCCATAGGATAAGTTATATGCACTTACTCTCTTGAATATTAATTCTTGAGTAGCTGCTGCAGGTAATAACCTACCATTTCCAAAAGTAGCGGGTTTCCCAGGAACCCTAATCCTACTGCCATTCTGAAAATTTTTCAAAGTATAAGTAGCCGAAGTAATAATGTAGTAGTGATTATTGAATATACCCGAATCCCCCCATTCTATCTTAACAATCGGAGGAGCCGATTGATAGCCATTAGATTTAGACCAAGCTTCCAATAACCTACATTTATTTAATACCTCTTCTGGATTATTAGGGTCATTACAGTACCAAGATACATTAAATTGGATTATATCCTCAGACCCAGTATAATGATACATAGGAGTATTACGTCCCATGGACTTAATAGTTGCCCATGTGGTTTCACCCCGAAAGTCCAATTCTGGAGGTCTATTCTGTAGAGTAATATACTGTGTAGGATTAGCGGTCAAATTATATATCCTTACCTGATTCTGATATTTAATATCCGATTTGACTTCGAAGTTCCTATAATTGGTTGTGTTCTTATTCCCTTTTGCTGGGTCTACTCCTTCCCCCTCTTCCATTCGGGGGAATTGTAATTCCATCCTCCACTTAGCTTGAAGCTGTTTATTTAATGTAGGATTCTTTGAAGATATCTGAGCCTCTCCCACAACCCCATTAGGGTCATAGAGTTTACCCTTTAGAGCATCATCTTTTGGAAGTGTGGATGTAGTCCTATTGAGTAATATCCTGGCTCTCCATAGTTTATTTAGGGGACCCGTAAGAACCCCTGCGGTATCCCTCGTAAGATCATTATATTTTTCAACAACCTTACCTGCTGCTTTATTTAATATTCTAGCCATAGTATCTTAATTTTAAAGTCCTAATGCCACACCTGTATAATCTTGCTGAGAGCCCAAGGAGTAATCTCCTAATATTTCCCCATTTACACTGACGTTAATCTTACCATCTTTTAATCCATCTCTAATAGCTGCTCTCATAGCATTTAAAAACCTTTCTTCATTTTGAGCCCTGATAGCAGAGGGGTCTTCTTTAGATTGGGCATCGGTATTCCTATCAACAGAACTTATAAGTCTACTACCTACTTCTACTAATAAAGGTAATCCAATCGTAATGGCAGCTCCCCAGGGTCCACCAAGTAATCCCATAAGTCTACCACCTATAGAGGTTAAACCTTTTATAGCACCTTGCCTAACCACTTGACTACCAACTTGGGCACCTGCTCCAGCTAAAGCCCCTCCAGCTAAATTACCCGCCATAGTAGTTGCTAATGGTACTCCAGGATTTGGTGTCTTAACATATCTTCCGGTTTTAGTGTTATAAAATCTACCAGCAGAATTCACACCAATACCGCTTGACATCATTTGGAGTTTTCTCATAAGGTTAACCATACTTATCATATGAGCTTTCATGATAGCAAACTGAGTATTAGTTTTTATTGCTGCAGCAGACATACCTTCAGTAGAAGCCGTGGCAATAGTTTGTAAATATCCAACCGACCTTATAATACCTCTCACAGTATTAAACCCTGCAACGATGGTACCAACTACTACTGCAGTAGCTCCTATCCTAAGACCAAAACCTCCAACCCAAGTTTCTGAGATATCATTGATTACCTTAACAATTTTATTACCAACATTTAAAACAGGAGTAAAGATTCTACCCAAAGCTGCACCTGCGGTAACTGTTAAGTTCTCTATACTTGATTCGAATTGGTCAATTACACCTGCATCGGTTTTAAGACGTTCTTCATTAAGTCGGTTTACTGCTCCCAGGTTTTGGTCATAGGTTGCAAGTATCTTACCCATCTTATCTCTACCAGAAGCAATATCTCGAAGTACTGGAAGCATACCTCGATTACCTCGAACTCCGAATATATTGAAGAAGGTTGGTGTTTCGATTCGTGAAGGTAAATCTACTGCGGCCTTAGCAAACTTCTGATAGATAGTGTAAAGGTCTATAAGGTTACCTTGAGCATCGAAGAATTCATCGGGACTTAAGCCCAGGTCTGCTAAAGCGTTATAGCCTTTCTTTTTTTGATTAACAAGGGATAGTTGTAAGTAACGAATCATATTAGCCAGTGAGGTACCTGCCATAGAACCCTGTATACCCATATCACCCAATACACCAATAGCAGCAGCCGTTTGCCGAAGGTCTACTCCAGCAGTTGCCATATCTGCTCCTGCATAGGATATGGACTGGGCTAAGTCTGTTAAAGATATATTTGCATTAGTAACTGCAGTATATAAATCATCTGTTACTCTAGCGGCTTCTCCCATTGGGATTTGGTACATTGACATGATATTAGTCATCAAGTCAGCTACACCACCTTTCTGTCCCACTGGCATTGTAAAGATTGAAGCCAGCTTGGATGCTGGCCCAATCATTTCTTTAATAGCATCGAATTTATTACCCGCCATAGCCAGGTATCTTTGTCCTGATGCAACATCCGAAGCAGTAAGAGGAGTTATCTCATTGACATCTTTTGCCAATTGTAACATTTCTCTTTGTTCTGCAATGGTAGCACCAGCAATTTTCGAAGCAGTCCAAACTTCATTCTGAACACCCGCAGAGTATTTATAGGCCCTTGCCATTCCCCCTACGAGCTGCATTCCGAAGTCCATTGTATTGGAAGCTGACATCTGTATACCTCTATTCCAGGTATTCATATCATTCATCATTGTTCTGAATGACCCAGATATCTTGCCAGCTTCTTGAGAGAATCGGTCTTTTAAAACCATGGCAACACCGACCTCTACTATACTCCTACTGGTATTCATAATTTACTTTCTTTTCTTTAATTGTTTATAATATTGCTCGGCCATTTCCTTGAATATTTTCCTTATTCGGTACGGAAGACGTAAAAAGCCGAAATAGTCTAAGGCTATCTCGGCTCTGGTGATATAAACAAAATCACTCTCTAACATTACTCTTCCGTCAGGTAGAAAAAATTCGGTGCCCAAACTATAGGATAAGTTCTTTCTTCTCCGGTGGTTGGATTAGTGATATGGGATTCACCTTTGAAGATAGGGTCCATAGATAAGATATGCTTTCTCATCTCAGCCATATCCTTTGCAGTAAACGGAGTAAAGTTTTCTACCTTCTCCCAACTACCATCAACCTCTAAGTGAAGATTACGGCAAAGAAGAGGAGCATTCTTAGTTTGTTTATCCAAAGGCAACTTCATGAACTCTTGTTCTCCCTTACCAGTCATACAATCGAATTTAATTCTTTTGCCAGATGAAAGAGTGTATTCATGGTCTACCAATCTAACTCCCTCTGGATAATAAGGGATAGCATCTGGCTTCTGATTTAAATCCTCTACAGTTGGAGTAGTACCGTAATCGAAAAGGAACTCATGAAGGTCTTGGCCATAAGTAATCTTACCACCATTCTCTTTGCCCCAATCATATTCGAATTCTACTTCCTCTCCCAAAGAGAAGATACGAGAATTGAAGATAATAGCATAACGGTCATTGACTGGTAAGTTAAGGGCATCATCTACGGTTAATTTCCCATTAGGGGTAGCAGTAGTTCTAATTACAATTGCTGCAATGAACTTGGTAAGGTTCATCAAAGTCTTCATGTCTGAAAGGTTACTGAGAATATCTTCATCAGCACCATTCTGTTCTCTGATTTCATATTCGAAACCAGAAGGTCCGGTAAATCTAAATGTTCTAAATTCCATAATTTGATATATTTAATGTTTACAAATGTTCATAGTACTCCGTATAACAACAAGAAAGGGGTGAGCTCCTATCACAGGAATCCCACCCCTCCACCGAATCTTAGTGAAAATAGACTAAGGAATTAGTATTTATCTGCAGTACCAACTGAGAACTCTATGGACTCAATGGTATTCTCTGAAGCCATTCTGTCCAAGTCTAAGCCGGTAATCTTACATGGCCATACCTCTTCGAAGACGTGGGTATTAAGAACCGAGACTCCATCTTCGGCAAGTTCGTTTACAATAGCCGTTTCCCAATATTGGCTTGGTACTAAGCCACCACCAACTATATGGTCTTGGCAAGAATAGAGCCAGTCATGAAGCCAGGTATCTGAACCTGCAGTAGTCATAAGTTTCTCTACGATAAGATTACCTATAGTAACCCTACCAGCAGTTTTAACATCTCTATTGACATCCCCATGAGCCACCTGGTCAATCTCAATATCAGGCAAAGTACAACTTTGGAATAGATAAGTATTGATAGGGTGTTTGGGGAACATGATACTCCACAAGAATTTCTTCCGTGGATTTTTTACTTTTGCTCCCATCGTTATATGTTTATAGGTTATTACTTGTTTCTACAACTGATACCGACTTAGAAGCAGCATCAATTACAATCTCCATAGTTACCTCTTGCATAGGAACTACGTCTTTATACTTAAGGATAGCACGATATTTACCTTGACGGGCATCTGCTTCGTTATTTACGGAAAGACCATCCCAAGAAGTTGCATCCTGGTCACCCATCCAAGTATATTCTGTCATGGCATCTTCATCTACCAAAGAATCCAATGTGGGTTTAACTTCCAACCAAATTCTTTTCCAAGTTCCCCAAACGTTGGGTTCTTCCAAGTATTTGTTAAGTACTGGACGAAGGAACTTCTTCAAATACAAATTCAATCTTACGATTGAAAGGAATCTTTCTGAATCCTGTTTTACCTGAGAAGAGAAACAATGCCATAGCATAGTTTGTTTACCTGCATCGGGAGTATCTTTGATTACCATCTCATTGATATAATTCTGAGCAAGTGTGTTCAGTTCATTATATCGAGAAGGAGAACCATAATTTGGACATACGGGCCCAACTGCATCTCCAATAACTCCTCGGTTCATACCAGCAAAGGATTTCCAAGGACCATATTGAGTAGCAGAAGCATCTCCCAAACCTGCAATGGTACCTACTACATCAGAATCTTGAAGATTGCCGTTCTCATTGTAGTACTTAAGGCCACCTCCAAAGTAAGCAATGTACTTAGAATTACCCACGGTACCAAGACAAGTCTGTACCCAAGTAACCTGAGCTTTATAGTCTCTTGGTTGAGTACCCTGAGTGTAATGGGTTAAGTGTTTTGGGACTTCTATGTACAGTACCCATTCCATTAATTCTTTTGCCATATCTGCAGCAACCTTATATACCTTGAGTACGTCAGCATCAGTAGTAAGGTGTTGAGAGATATGGGAAATGAATAATTGGTAAAAGTCAGTGTAGTCCCTTACTAAATCCAATGAAGCGATCCATTCATCAGCAGTAGGGTTAGAACCAGCACTACCTACGGTACCGGTAAATAGTTTCTCGGTATCGGAAGGAGCTGCTCCCCCAACTGTTACAGTAACGGCATTTTTTGTACCATCTACACTATCGGTAAGCCATTTTATTAAATTCTCAAAGGATGAACCAGCAACTACTACCGGTTTGATATACTCTGAGTTCTTAGCAAAGGCACTAAGAGCAAGGTAATCTACCGAAGTATTATTGTTATCATCGGCAGTTTTATAAGTTACTACCGGACCTTGTTCAAGTACCTGGCCATTGCCTGAATAGATTCTATAATACAAGGTATTGGATTGTTTATAGAAACCTACCTGGAAGGTATCAGTACTACCGATGGGGTCTCCATAACCTTTGGTTACCAATCCCAAACTATAAGTAGTTCCCCCAGAAGCAATGGTTATCAATGCTGCAGGAGTAGCAGGGTCTGGAGTAGCAGAAGCAGGTACTATACCTTCCTCTTCGGATTTAGCAACTGTTTTAGCTTTACCTGCAGTTGCAGCTACTGTACCTTGAGTAGCTCCCTTACCAAGCACTCGAATAACACGAAGCTTAGAACCACCTTGCAAAGCCTTTTCGATATTTGATACAGAACCATCGGGTACAATTTCAGAACCATAGATTCTTTGGAACTGAGAGAATGTAGAGATGATTTCTGAGGGATCATCATAAGGGCCCTTAGTAGTTCTAGCCAATACACAAGAAACTCCTAACATAGGAGTAGTTTGAAGAACATTGTTGTTCTTAAACTTAAAATCAACATGAGGTGAAGTTGGCATAATTCTATTGTGATTAAAGTTAATTACTTGTTTAATTTATACCTTAGAGTATTGTACCTATACCTTAGGTACTTTTAACTCTAACATTTCATTTTCGTTTTGTTCTAACAATCCAATAAGAACTGATATATCCTTGATGGGTGTAAGAGTATCTTCTCCCAAAGCTTTTTCTGGAAGAATACCGTCTTTACATACATAAGTGTATACCTTCTCAAGTATACCATGTTCTACATCAGGATGGTCATAATAATTACCAATTTCAATGAATAGGTTTCCGGTGGGAGCAAGCCTGCCCTTTTCCCATTCCTCTAAGTCATTGAAGTATGGTCTCACGTATCCTCTAGCAGGTAAGCCAGTATATAAGATTGTATGTAGCAATCTCATATCTGCTTGTGTTTGAGAAACCAGATGTACATCTATGGTAATATCCTTAGTTTCATAAGGAAACTCTGAAGCTTGGTAATTGCCATCCTCAAGTTTATCACCAATAATGTATTTATTCACACCAATATCTCCAGCATAATAACCCTGTAGTTCTATGGTTATTCTTGGGAGAGTCTTTGGGCCTTTTACTTGATTATTCCCTATACCAAAAAGTGGTATAAACTTCTTCATACATTTGATTGCCTCTTGAAATCTTTTTTCGTTTTCTTGAGACAAAGGTAAGAAGTCTTCTGGGTTTAAGGTAAGACCCATTTCTAACATTGTACTAAGTAGAGAGATATAAAAAGTTCTTTCTACTATTTCTTCTGAGTTTACCATTAAAGTCCTAATCTAATATCTAATTGAACACTCTGATTGCCATTGTCATTAATATACCCATTATAAGTTACCTGAATACCTCCAAAACCACTCATGATAGTTTGTAAATGACCAACACAATTTAATTCACTAACCCATTGAGTAGCAATATTTGAAGGATAATCCGTAAGCCATACTTTAAAGGGTATTGGTTCTAAATCAATACCTCCAGGGAATTGACCCTCTATTGTCTTACTTATATCGGTTATCTTAAATTGTTTTACAAATTTAGCAACTTGAGTACCGTTGATAAGGTAGTACTGATAACCCTTTACATTACTAATCTGAGCAGTACTAATATTTTGACCAAAATTTGGGAATGGTATATTCGGGGTTGGTTCAAAGCCATACTTAGTAGTTCTAGTACCTGGAGATTGAGTTATATTTAAAACTATCTCTGGGTTAGGTTCTTGCTGTGAGATAATCTTAACCGTAGTAGTTCTTTCTAATGGGTCATAGTTACTTGGGTTGTGATCTTGATTAGTAGATTTAGTTTTGATAATAAGCTTACCTGCAGCATTAGCTTCCCCAATTTCTTGGGTTACCTCTAACCAATCGGATGAGCTTTCTAATTTCCAATCTACAGCACGGTATTCATCTTGAGGCTCATTATTTATAAACTTCTGTTGGTAACTATATACCCCTATTTCTAGAGTCTCACCCCTTTTAGTACCATCGAAAGTATGGGAAGTAGTTTCCGGAGTGATACTAAAATAAGTTCCCCAGGTCTCTACTATTTTAGGAGCGGCCTTTTGTACCAGGGTTACTTCCCTTTCTACACCCTGAACTACTACCTTGAGAACCTGCTCTTTTAAGGTCTGTTCTGTATTTACTGCTTTCGGTTTTACACGAATGGTAGCAGTACCAGTTCCTGATAGTGAAGATATTTCGAAATCCAACATATTATTTTACTTTCCTTAATTCATTTCTAACCGCATTACGTATCTCCTTTTGTAAGGCGGCTTTTCCACCAGCAGCCTTAAATGCAGGAGCCCAGAGAGGACGAGGTGGTAAATTACCATCTCTACTACCATACTCTAACATGATAGCTATCTGATTCAAAGTTTTTCTTGAAGTCTTACCAGTATAAGTAATCTTCTTGATTCCAATTGGTAAACCAACGAAAGTTCTTTTCTTACCCTTTACTAAAGTAACTGACCTGGCATATTGCCCTGTAAGATTTAGCATGGTATGGTCTCCATATTTCTTTATGGTACCAGGAGCATGGGGTGGCCAAGATACTCCGGAACCCCTTGGAGGTACACCAGTATTCAAACTTCGTCTTACTATACGAAGAAGTTGATTACCAAACTTTTCTGTACCTTTCGCATAGCCTTTGGTTAAGATACTTGGAGTTTTGGCAATCAACCTTTCTGCACGAGCTTGTTCTCGTTTATCTACGTATATTTCTAGAGGGCCAACTGGAGTCGATAGTGTAATATTAACCGACTTACTTGGCATAATTCTTATTATTGTTTAGGTTTATCTAATCCCAGCTCCTGAGCAATTCTCTGTAACAGAGTCTCTTGAGTGGAGATTCGTTGGTCCATGTATTGACGGAATATAAAAATATCCTGGTGTTGTAAATTAAATCTATGATAGTTTGAATACGTATTCATAGGTAATCGTCGCAGCAGATTGATTAATGGAGAGTGTTATCTCCTTACCCGATTCTGATTGAGTTACTGTTACTGTGGCAGACCTTGAGGATTCAGCAGTGTTCTCATAAGTTTTAACTGAGAGCCCATTATCTACTATATTAACAGTAGTCCAACTCGGTACATTTCGACTTGCTCCTACCGGATATATATCAGAAGTTTCTGTACCATTTATCACTTTCTTTTTATAAGAGATGAATGGAACCTCTTCAGTTTTTCCCAAAGCTGGATGAGTAATAGATTTAGAAGTCTGACTTCCGGGAGCACTCCCCCAATTAAAATAATAATTATAAGATACACTTGCACCGCCCTGAGTGATATCCACATAATCGGAAGCCCCTCCATAAGAAGCCGTAACTCTAATAGACCTACTACTTGTACTGGTATTCTCAGAAGCACTAAGTGTAGTACCTGATAGACTAAATCCTGAGGTACCATTGGTACTTAAACTTGGAGTAGCACTATCAGAGCCATCCCTTGTATTTGAACCCGAAGTATAATTCGCATATCTTGGTCTACTAGCCATTGGGTACAAAGTTACACTACCTCCAGTAGTACCGATGGTATAAGAACTTGCAGTTAAGCTTACATTCCAAGAGCCATAAGTATACCCAGTAAATTCGTTTGCTGATTGGTATACTGGTACACTTACCGATTTAGTTTTACCATTTAATGATAGGGTACCGGTAAGTGTTCCTACCTGGGCTCTAGATTTAACGGTAGTACCCAAAGAACCTGCACTAACTGCAGTACCATAACTAATGCTAGCACCGCTTGTAATTGTGCCACCTCCAGTTGTAGAACCATTCCATCCCCAGGTCTGGGAATAAGTTGGCAAAGTAGTAAATGAACTTCTACTTCCTCCACTTGCAGGTATATCGGATACACTTCCTCCACTTGCTGTAATTTCACTATAAGTCTTATAACCTGCCGACTGAGAACAAGATATGGTTACTTTCTTATTGGTTTCTGCTTGGGTTAAAGTTACGGTACCACTACGAGTACTGGTAGAAGTATTATTACCCATAGTTACTGAAGTACCAGTACCGGATATACTTCCTCCATTAGCTCTAGTATAAGTTAAAGAAATTTGGTTACCATAATTATGGCCATTTCTTAATTCTTGCTTGTATGAAGTTACCGTGAAAGTTTTAGTACCTCCAGTTGCCCCAAAAGACATAGAAGTGGGGTTTACACTAAACCCATAACTCCAAGATTGAGAAGCTGCAGCTTGAGTAAAAGTTACTTTAAAAGTTTTACCAGATTCGCTCTGTGTAACAAGAGTATTGGAATCTGACCGAGAGGTTAATCCCAGATTCTCTGAAGCAGTCCAAGGAGGTACTTGATTACCGTGATTAGTTACCCATGTGGGTGTATTACTAATAATATAATTTACCGTAACTTCAGCCCCATTAGCTATTCCATCCCAATATTTCTGTTTCGTAGAAATAAAACCAAAGCCTTGATTAGAAGAGCTGGGGTTACCCAAAGCATCAAAACTTATACTACTGTATTGAGAAGTAAATGTATACTTATAGGTTACCTTGTGTATATCTTCCAGCTTTACACATTCATTATTTCCATAGGAACTGGCATTGGATAGTTCCAACCCCACATAATTCTCCCCTGTTCCTGTCGAGGAGAGTGCTAACAATTCAGCCTTGGTAGGGCAGTCATTTCCTGTCTTACCAAGGCCTACTTTAGTTTTGACAGCACTCCAGGTTGCTATCTCTCCCATGATTATTTATTTTTAAGTTCTTGAATCTCAGCCTTCAAAGCCTTAATCTCATCGTAGAGAAGTTTAACACCTTCAATTGCCAAAGTTGACATCTTGTGATATTTAACTTGTTTTACGAGTACATATTCTTCTCCATTGATTTCCAAAGTTTCGAATTCCTCTGGATTAGGTACTGTAGATTTCTCTACTGGAACTTCCTCTACATATTTACCAAATCCCAATCCCTCAAGATTCTGAGCAATAGTTCCCTCGTCCTCTTTACCAAGCATTTCGAATGACTTAGTTGGTATCTGGCAAATCTGGTCTAGAGTATGATTCAAATCTTTAATGTTAGATTTGAGTCGAACATCTGAAGACTCTTTGAAGAAACCGGAAGGAGCAGTAGTCTTAGCAAATACTACCTGGTCGGTAGTTGCCAATCCCAATTGAGCTCTAGTTACTGTATGAGGATTATCCTTTCTACCTGCATGACTATTGATAGAAGTTTGAGCAGCAGTACCTGCAGCCTTAGCATCGGCAATAGCAGCAGCCTGAGCAGTAGATACTGGTTTATTTGCATCCGATGTATTGTTAACATTACCCAAACCAACTTGAGCCTTAGTAACTGTATGAGGATTAGATTTATTGGCAATGTGATTACTTACCTTAGTTTCTAAGGCAGTTACATCTGAACCCGTATCGGCAATCAAATCGTCAACGTAAGTTTTCAATTCTGTACGAAGAGCATTGATGGCATTAGTTCTATTGGTAATCTCATTTGCCAACCCCTGTACGGTATTATCCAAGTTAGTCTTATCTGCTGCAGTCATTACACCTGCAGTAGTCTTAGTTGCTGCAAGTATATCTCTAATTAAATCTGTAGCACCTTCATAAGTCTTACCATCTGCACTCTTAGTTTTATTATTAAGAGTAGCTCTTACATTAGTTGAATTATGGGTAAGAGTGAATCCAGTAAGAATAATTCCTGGAAGAGAACTATTAAAGGTATCATGCTCATTATCTTTTGCAATACGGGCCTCTTGTTCAGCTTCAATAGCATCTGGTAAGGTTTGATTAAGCTTTATTACACTATCGGCATCCATCAGACCAGCTTCTCGAGTAGTGGCTGGGGTTAGAGGGATTACCATCCCATCGGGTTTATCAATGTAATGCCCTTGACCATCCGTAGCAGAATAGTTACATAAGATAATAACATTATTCTTATTTTTGTTAGCTATTGAAACCTTACTAATTAAATTTTTAGGCATGCTAGATACCACATCCTCAAGATGCTTACCTCTACTACCTTCGAAAGCAGTACCTGCGATTTCCCCAATGATAAGAGACGAAGTATTACTGTCTACGAATTTAGTACCTGACCAACGGAATTGGTATGGAGGTTCACCATCGGCAACATTTATATAAATCTTACCAGATTCTCCAACTACGGGAGTTTGGTGACCTGCATCCGTATACAATTGAACATTAGTAAGACCTCCAGTGGGGCTTACATCATAGGTAGCATATACTTCAAGTACATCATCTACATATGAAGGCAAATGGTTAGCAGGTACTAACCCATTCCCATCCAATGGAGCAAAGCCATCAGCCTTACCCTTAGTTGCTACAAAGGCATCATGCTTAGCTTCTAGAGTGTTAATGTTATTCTGCAGTTTATTATCAAGGGCAGTGTCTGCCGCAGTTCTATCAGCAATCTCTTTATCAATCCTTGCACCCAATGCAGTATCAGCAGAAGTACGAGCAGTTGCTTCATCGTTTACAGCTTTAGTAAACTTGGTATCTAAAGCAGTATCTGCAGCTTTTCTATCAGCTACTTCTTGAGCAAGAGCGGCTTCTGATTTACCGTCCAAAGCTTCGATAGCATCTTTACGGTCCTGAACCTCTTGAGCAATAGCATTGGGTAATGTCTCATCCAGATTAACTTTATCTTGGGCGGTCATTACACCAGCTTTCTCTGTAGTAGCTGCTGGGATATAAGTAGTCTTATAATCTTCAGGCTCATGAGTATAAATACCCTCTTCTTTTTTAGAAGAGAAATTATGAGTTAAAGTAACATGACTGCTTTGTTGACCTACCTCAACTGGTTTATCACCAGATAAGATAATAATATTATCTGGTATAGAATCAAACAGCTTCTTATCTGCTGCAGTTTGTACACCAGCTTTCTCTGCAGTAGAGGCAGGCAATGTAATAGGATTCTGTTCTACTGTACCATCTTCAACTACGGTCTTAGTAGCAGCTATGCCAACAGTAGTTTCATTGGGAGTTACTGCACCAAGAGCAAAGTTAGCCGTAGAGATTCTATCTAACTCAACCTTATCCTTAGCAGTCATCGTACCAGCCTTAGTAGCCGATACCTGAGGCAAATCGAAAGTTTCGGTAGTATCAGCATTCAAACCGTTATCCTTAGTTACCGTTACCGTTACCTTATTAGCATCTGAAGCTGCAGAGATATCCGTCAGAGAATTGGGGTCTAACCCATCTAACTTAACCTTGTCTGCGGCAGACATAACTCCTGCAAGAGTTTGAGTTACCGGGAGTAAGTTCTTGGTAGCTTCTACTTCTTCACCATATTGGTTATTTGCCTTATCCTTGGTTGAAGTCTTTACCTTGAAAGAAAGTTGGGTACCGGTTCTTGTTACAGCACTAACATCGGTAACCATGGTATCAGGCAAAGCATCAGAAGTACCTTCTTCAGCTACCAGTCTTTCTTCATGGTCATCGGTAATGTTAGTGAATTTATTATCTAAGGCAGTATCAGCATCGGTTCTGTCCTGAATTTCTTTATCGATACGTTTACCCAAAGCTGTATCGGCAGCAATACGGGCAGCTTCTTCTGCATCAATGTTATCCTGGAGAACTTTATCTGCGGCCTTTCTTTCCTCTCTCTCTGTATTTAAGTCAGAAGTATTCTGGTCAATCTTTGCTTCTAATCGAATATCCTCAGCCTTACGAGCAGCGATTTCATTATTCAGCAAATCGGTAATGGCAGTATAGTTACCATTAATGTTATCCTGAATACCCTGAATCAATTCCAGATTACGTTGAATATTAGCAGCATTCTGAGTTACCAGAGCATTGGTAGCATTCAAGGAAGTTAACAGCTCCGTACGAGTTTCAGTTACGAAAGTTCTCAACTCATTTACCGTAGTAGTAAGAGTATTACTTAAGTTAGTGAAAGTCTGTTGCAGAGTATTATCTCCTTGTTCACGCAGATTCTTTTCAGCTTCAAGCTTATTCCCCAACTCAGTAAGCTTAGCAGTCATAGTTGCTGCAAAGTTGGGATCATCACCGAGAGCCTTAGCAATCTCGGCCAAAGTATCAAGTACCTCTGGAGCAGAGCCAATAATCTTTTGGATAGCTGCCTCTACTTGTTCAGAATTTTGGAAATCCGAATCATTCAACAATTCAGATACCTTTGTGATATAGTTAGCATGTTCCTCAATGCCATCCAACTTAGCAAAGAGTAAATCAGTAAAGTCATTTGAAGAAAGTACCTTACCGTCTACCTTATCTACCTTCTTAGAATCTAAGGCTTGGTCAGCAGCAATTCTATCTACCTTCTCTTGAGCCAAAGCATTATTGATAAGGGTATCTTGGTTAGCACGTTCTGTAGCTTCCTTATCTATATTATTCTGCAACTCGGTATCACCAGCTAAGCGGTCATTCTTTTCGGTAAGTATATTTTGGTTGATACCCGCCATATCATCTTTATGGTTCTGAAGGTTGGTATCAATCTTTGCCTCAAGTGAAGTCTCTTTGGCAATTGCTCGGTTTTTCTCTACATTAATAGCAGTAGTGTTGGCATTTACCTTTGCTTTTAGTTCATTCATAGCATCGGTATTACCTGCCTCTAGAGAATTAATACGAACTCCCAAAGCATTATCACCAGCAATACGGTTTTCCTTTTCTTGTTCAAGCTTAGTATTAAGGCTAGCTACCTTAGATTCCAAAGCCTGCTTAGTATTATCCAACTTAGCAGTGAACTCAGTACTCAAGGCTTTATCAGCTGCAGTACGGTCTGCTACTTCTTTATCAAGGTTTACTTGGAGAACCTGGTCAGCAGCAGTCCTTTCTACTCTTTCAGTGTTAAGGTCGATATTAAGGGTATCGATACGAGAACTCAAGGCACTATCTGCATTGGTACGGTCAACGATTTCCTCGTTAATCATATCCTTAACTTCCTTGTAGTTATCACCTACAGTCTTAGTTAAGTTTGTGATTGCCTCTGAATTTCTTTCTATATTATGTTGATTAGTAGCGATTGCCGTAGTATTGGCATTTACCTGCTCAGTAAGCTCATTACGCAAAGTATTGATAGACTCTTGCATACTCAAAGCCAAGTCTGAGATACGCTGGTTAACGTTAGCCAGACTTTGAGTATATGCTTCATCAGCAGTCTTTCTTTCGGCAATCTCCTTATCCAAGTTAGCCTGAATTACTGTATCGGCATCTTTACGGTCTTGGATTTCCTTATTAAGGTTATCTCTTACAACTCCGAGTGCAGCATCTCCAGTAGCAGACTTATTGTCTACGTATTCTTTCAGTTTAGTTTCAAGGGCAGTATCTGCATCCTTACGAGCTTGAACTTCAGCAGCTACTTCAGCACTGTTTGCCTCGTCTCCTGCAATACGGTCTTCGATTTCTTGGTTAACCTGTTCTGTAATTGCAGCCAACTTCTTAGTGATAGTAGTTGCAAAGTTGGGGTCATTTCCAAGGGCATCAGCAATTTCCTTAAGAGTATCAAGTACTTCAGGTGCTGAACCAATAATCTTTTGGATAGCCGCATTTACTTCCTCTTCAGTTTGGAAACCGGCATCATTTATAAGCTGAGAGAGATGGGTAATATAGTTTGCCTTTTCTTCTATGCCATCCAATTTAGCTTTGAGTATATCGGTAAAGTCGTTCTTAGTCAAAGAATAACCTTCACGTTTATCTACCTTCTTAGCATCAAGGTCTTTATCACCTTTTTCTCTAGCAGCAGCCTCGGCAGCAATAGCATTAAGCAATTGTTCTTTGTCTTCTACACCCTGCTCTCTTATATCCTCAATTTTGTGTTCGAGAACTAAATCCTGAGCAGCACGAGCAGTAGCCTCTGAATCTATATTGTTCTGTAATACTTGGTCTGCAACAGTACGGGCCTGAACTTCTTTATCAATATTACCTTGAAGAGCATTATCTGCATTGGTACGGTCTGTTACCTCTTTAGAGATTTCATTGTGAAGAACTTGGTCCTCAGAATGACGGTCTACCTTCTCTTGGTCAATTTTACCTTGAAGAGCTAAAGTATCTGCCTGGCGATTAGTGATTTCTTCGTTAATCTTAGAATCCAGTACAGTATCTGCGTTAGTACGATTTGCAGTTTCTTCTGCAATCTTTGACTCAAGGGATGCCTTATCATTGATATGAAGAGTCTTAAGGTCATTTACACTTTCCTTAATCTCATTATCGGCAGCGATACGTTCATCTTTTTCCTTTTGGATAAGATCCTTGAGTTCCTTCTCAAGTTCACCATTACCTTGATTTACCTTATCTTCAAGGTCTTTGATGTCTTCGGCATTCTTATCTACCTTCTTCTCAACTCTGTCGATTTCAGCTTTTAAGTCTGCCTTAACCGTATCAATCTTCTTATTGATTTGGTCTAACCCATATTCGAGGTTATCCTGAACTGCGGCTACTGCATCACCCAAGGCAGCTTCAGCTTCCTTAGCCCGATTAACCTCTTCAGTTAAGGCAGTACGAAGGTCGGTTAATTTATTAGTGATAGTAGTTGCAAAGTTGGGGTCATTACCCAAAGCTTCTGCTAACTCTTTAAGAGTATCAAGAGCATCATCTGCACCATCAACCAAATCACTAATCATCTGTTTAACTTCTTCCTCAGTTTGATATTTCAAATCATTCTCAAGCTGAGAAACTTTAGTGATGTAATTTGCATGTTCTTCGATGCCATCAAGTTTAGCCTTCAACTCATCTGTAAAATCATTTTTCGATAAGTCGTATCCTTCTTTCTTATCTACCTTATTCTTGATAGAAAGTACGAAGGCCCAGAACTCATTTATGGTTCCTCCAAAGCCAGCTTTAACAAAGTCATCATAGTAACCCTGTAATAATCGCTGGTCTATTTCTTCGCAGGTATAATACTTACTTACATACATATTTTATAAAATTTAAGGATTAATTACTGCACGTTGACGACCCAGTAAGAATTCAGAATCGATATCCCTGAATGGTTCTCCCTCTGAACCACAGAAGGCATTCATTGGTACATCCGGATTTTCGGGGTCTACATCTCCACCGTCCTCAATATCTCCCCGTATGCAAGCATAATCAGGAAGCCTATTTACACGGAACTTTATTACCTGGCCTATACCAGGATGAGGTATTATTTTATCCCAGATATCCCCGAAGTAATCTTGAAAGCAGGTGACAAATTTGTTTCCGGTCATCGATTGAAATGCCGTTACATCATTGCCATTACCTTTCATTTCAATATGAACTCCAGAGGTACCATTGAGGATAACCAGATTACTATCAAACCAAATTCCACTGTTTGTAGTAATTGGTGTCCACCTCAGTACTAACATCTTTGCCATATACTTTATTTTTATTCTACAAATTCAACTTTGGTATCTCGGTCTCTCTTTAGGATAATCATGAAAACTAAAGCCTCATCCTTTGCCTGAGCAGTCTGAGTATCTCCAGAAGGCTTATACGTTATACCATTAATTACAAACCTATCTTGTTCCCAATTAAAATCCCAATAACCCTCCGGTGTAAGATAACCGATTTGTTCTATATAAGATTTAGAAATTAGTATTGATAAGTTTTCATCATCCAATTCTCCTGAAATAGTTGCCTTATTGATAGGCCAGTTTCTGAAAGCATTGTAGTAACACAATGCTTCGATTTGGATGTTATAATATTTAGGTATACTGTCTTCGGCATGACTGAGAAGCTGATTAACATGTTTGGCCCAAGTTATGGATTGTCTACCAGCATCCCAATCTAAGAAGTCAGTGATAATTTTCTTGTATCTATCCCAAGAGCGGCTCTTTACCATTCTCCAGGGGTCT
>ERZ780003.233-NODE-233-length-20080-cov-7.51121_pt1 | contig 20080 bp, 15 predicted proteins | sample MGYA00511931_ERZ780003 | MGnify/ENA primary metagenome ERZ780003 (study PRJEB29588, sample SAMEA2162297) | human gut metagenome | biome: human gut; feature: human-associated habitat; material: faeces | place: Denmark | collected 2008/2010 ... | reverse complement strand
AAATTTCTTTACGAAAAAATAGCTAAGGGGGCCCTTGCTACAGCCTCAATGTATAATGAGGCCCATATGTGTACACAGATAGAATCTATTCTTCGGGAATAGTTTTATTGACCAGCTTTCTGTAGGATTCGCTTATCTAAATCTCATATTATGAAACAAGTTGCGATTATAGGCACGCAGGGGGTTCCTGCGCGCTATGGTGGCTTTGAGTCTTTGGTAGAGAATATTATCGGAGAAAATTGTCCGGCAGATATTCACTACACGGTGTTTTGCAGCAGCAAAGATCTCTCCAGCCGGGACTCCTCCTACAAAGGGGGTAGCTTGAAATATATTCCATTGCACGCCAATGGGAGTCAAAGTATTCCATACGATATCATTTCATTATGTAAAGCGATTCGCGGTTATGATGTTGTATTGGTTTTGGGCGTGTCGGGATGTAGTTTCCTCCCGATTTTCCGGCTTTTCTTCCGCAAAAGGCTTATCATCAATATTGATGGGCTTGAACATCGTCGAGATAAGTGGGGACACTTAGCCCGATGGATTCTTCGCTTTTCGGAGTCCATGGCCGTTCGTTATGCCGATGTCCTCATCTCTGACAACAAAGGAATTCAGGATTATGTCCGAGAAACCTACCACAAGGAATCGGCGTTGATCGCCTACGGAGGAGATCATGTCTGGCGGAATCTTTCGAAAGAGACGCAGCAAAAGTATTTGGATCGATATGGACTGAAACCGGGCGAATATGCAATTACTGTTTGTCGGATCGAACCGGAGAACAATTGCCATATCACACTGGAGTCCTTCGCTCGTAGTAAGAAACGCCTTGTGTTCATTGGCAATTGGAATCACAGTGAGTATGCCCGGAATTTAAAGGAACGCTATAATACTTATCCCAATATTTCGTGCCTGGATGCAATCTATGATCTGGACGTGTTGTACGCGTTACGGTCGAATGCCGGGTTTTATGTTCATGGACATAGTGCAGGTGGAACTAATCCATCCTTGGTGGAGGCCATGTTTTTCGGATGCCCGATTTTGGCCTACGATGTGGTGTATAACCGAGAAACTACACAAGGTCAGGCGTACTATTTTTCGAATGTGGAAGAACTGGAGAACCTCCTGCGGCGGACGGATCTGCGAGGCGATATTATGAGATTGATAGCAGAAAAGGAGTATACCTGGAAACATATTTCCCAGCAGTATTGTGCTTTGTATTAACAAGGGGAATAATCTTTTCAGATTATTTAGATAGCGGCTTGTCCTTTTCAGCCTTTTTTAATTTGCCTTTAGAATTTGGAATATGTCTAATCGAATAAATCGCTATTGCGTCATTATGGCCGGGGGTATCGGTAGCCGGTTCTGGCCGGCCAGCCGACGCCATCTTCCCAAGCAGTTTCTCGATATTCTGGGCACCGGGAAGAGTTTCATCCGCCATACATTCGAGCGTTTTGCGCCGATCATCCCGGCGGAAAACTTCCTTGTCGTCACGAATGCCGCCTACCGGCAATTGGTTCTCGAACAGCTCCCCGAGCTCCGGCCCGAACAGGTGCTGTGCGAGCCCGTCGGACGTAATACGGCACCCTGTATCGCCTATGCGGCCTTCCGCCTCAAGGCGCTGCAGCCCGATTCGACGATGGTCGTGGCGCCGTCCGACCACTTCATCTTCGATGAGGAGGAGTTCCGGCGCAACATCACCTCCTGTATGGAGTTCGCCGAGACGCGCGACGCACTGGTCACCATTGGCATCCGTCCCTCGCGCCCCGATACGGGCTATGGTTATATCCAGACTGCATCCGCCGAGGAGATCTCGCCCGTTGCATCGTTCCGCGAGAAACCCGATCTGAAGACCGCCATGAGCTACCTGGCAGCAGGTAATTACCTGTGGAATGCCGGTATCTTCGTCTGGTCGACGCGGAGCATTCTCTCAACGCTCGAACGCCATCTGCCGGAGGTCTACGGCCTCTTTGACGGGCAAGCTGATAAATTTGCTACGCTCGAGGAGCAAAACTCCGTGGAGGAGATCTTTGCGCGCTGTCCGTCGATTTCGATCGACTATGGTGTTCTGGAACGTGCCGATAATGTCTTCGTGCGGAGTTCGGATTTCGGTTGGAACGACGTCGGGACGTGGGGCTCGCTCTACGAACTCTCGGCGAAGGATGCCGACGGCAACGTCGTGCCGACCTTCTCGAAACTCTACGATACGACCGACAGCCTGATCAAGGCGGCCGGAAAGAAGGTCGTCGTGGTGGATTCGCTGCACGACTATATCGTGGTCGATACGCCGGATGCCCTGCTGATCTGCCCGCGTTCGCATGAGCAGCATATCAAGCAGGTCCTCGAAGATCTTACGCCGCTCGAGGAGGGCTGCTTCGTGTAGATGCCGCCTCGTTTGAACAGTAAGGGCCGGTTTCGAACTTCGGAACCGGCCTTTTTTTTGTCCTCAAACGGGCTGTCTTTGGCGCTCGACGCTGCCGAGTTGAGGCCGAAATTGAGTGCTTGGGCTGCGAAATACGTGGTTGAAACCTCTTTTTGATGAGCCGGTAAACACGTATTATAGCGCCAAATTTTATGCAGTCGGATCATCAAAAAGCGCTCTGAACAGCCAAAACTAAATTGCAAAGGGCATTTTATTCTCGAAAAATTAGATCGAATCGAGCCTTTTTCCGGGGCAAATCCTGCAGGATTTGCCCCGTTTTTTGTGCGGTAATGTGCAAAAACGAGGTTCTGCGGAGCCAATTTCGAGTGAAAATGGCGAGGGCCCGATGGTCGCCAAGAAATCGGTCTCGGCACACGGGGTGCCCGGTAAAAAACGACGACTTCGGAGGAGTTTTCAACCCCCTTGCGGGCAAGCTGTTTTCGTTACCGAGAATATTTCGCGTAACGGAAAACACAGCTTGCTGAGTCCCGAAACATATAATGTTCCGGGGACTCAAAAACGGGTCGAATATCACGCCCCGTTCCCACTTGTTCGCCGGCCAATCTGAAGAGGCGAACCGCCCGTTCACGAAGTCGACATCGGGAACAAAACCAATCAAAAAAGGAAGGCCCGGAGGGCGCCTTCTTCAAAAAGGCCGACTGACTGATTGACGTCAGTACTGACTGAATTCAGTACTGACTGACTGAAATACTGACTGACTGAAGTACTGACTGACTGAAGTACTGACTGACTGAAGTCACGGTTTTGCTGTTTCGCTGTTGTGTTGACACACTGTTTTGTTGTTTTGCTGACGTACTGTTTTGCAGGCTCTCTGTTTTATTGTTTTGCACATATTGATTTGCGGATAACAGCTGGGTACATAGGGATGGAGCGACAACAAGGCTTCGGCCGTTGTCCTCATTCTTGCATCGGAGAGGGTTGGGCACCACGCCTATGGCGGGAGCCCGATAAATACACGATAGAAACCACAGAAACAGGCCATACACCTCAAAAACCACCGCAGAGTACAACTTATATCGCCAAGTTCCATCATGGCTTAAACGCGAGAAAAATGGGCAACAAATTGATCTTAGGTGGCAGCAGGGATCGAGGACGGTGGACGAAAGATGAGCCAGGGAACGAGAGACACGACACACAGCCGAAGCATGGTTTTTCTCCTTTCCATCGGTAGCATCTTCAAAAGTGGGCCGGAGCGAATACGACAACCTTTTCCGCGGGGAAATGGCTCTACTGAGAGCGGCTTTTCGCTGCGGAAACCCCACCGGGGCCTGAGGTTGGCATTTCGCGCCGGGCCCTTACCTTGCTGCCGGATGAAAAGGAGCAGGACTCACAACCGCCCGATGTCGTTTTCCTCGCTGGAGAGGCTTTTCTTCGGATGTCCCTCCCATCAAAACATTACGGGATCAAAATGACCGATTTTGTTAGATTTATCTTAATTTTGTATTCATCGATATTCGAGAAACACGCCCCACAATCTATTCGCTTTGCTTATGACTCGTTGTCTATATCACGCCTCGATACACGAATTTTTACAGCTGTCCCCTGAGGCTCTGTTGGGAACCTTCGTGGATAACTATCACGGAGTTGCTATGACCACAACCAATGAAGCCTGGGCCGATGAAATCCGCATCATGCAAGAGGTTCTGCTACCGTGGAAGGATGAAGATGGACAGGTCATTTTCGAGTACGACATTCCACGACTCGGAAAGCGAATCGATGTTGTTCTGCTGCTTCGTGGGCTTATCTTCTGCCTCGAGTTCAAGACTAGACAAGAGGCTAAGAAGGAGAATATGCAGTCATATATCGAGCAAGTATTAGATTATGCTTTGGATCTGAAGAATTTTCACTTGCTGAGCCAAAATAGGATCATTGTCCCCATTCTCATACATCCCTGGATCAGTAAAAGTTCAAGCGTATTCCAAGCCTCTGTATATGATGATTCCATATACAACCCACTGTTAACAGGGCCAGCTGATCTACAACAGCTCATTGCCGATGTTCTGGCACATGCTGGAGCCACAGCGCCAGATCCAAGTCTGGGAGCCGACTGGATCATCAGCCCCTACTCACCCACTCCGACCATCATCGAGGCAGCCAAAAGGCTCTACGAGAACCATTCGGTAGAGGATATCACTCGTCATGAGGCGGACAAGGTATCGACCGATCGCACGATTGCATATATCCTCGATGTGATCAAGACCAGTCGAGAGAAGGGCGAAAAGAGTATCTGCTTTGTTACAGGCGTACCGGGAGCCGGGAAAACGTTGGTCGGGCTGGATGTTGCCGTCAAACAATCCTATCAAAATGGCGAGAAACTGAGCGAAGACGAAGGAGCCGTCTATCTTTCGGGCAACGGGCCATTAGTCGCAGTGCTGACCGAGGCCCTGGCCATCGACAACCAGAAGAAGTGCCAAGCTCGGGGCGAGAAAAAGAACCGGTCGGATTCGCGAAGGGAGGTTGGCAAATTCATCCAGATTATCCACCGCTATCGGGACAACATGCTGGCCAAGCTAAAAACTCCGATTGAGAATGGCGTCCTTGAGATTGATCCCAAGAAAGCGATCAAGCTTGCCAAAGCCGGCTATGGCGAGGTGGAACATGTCGCCATTTTTGACGAAGCGCAGCGTTCATGGACCCACAAGCGGCTCGCAGATTACCTCAAACGGGGAGGAACCTACGGCAACAAACTCAAGATCCAGAACTTCCCCTACTCCGAGGCGGCCTTCCTTATTTGGTCGCTGGATCAACGGGAGGACTGGGCGACGATTGTATGCCTAGTTGGTGGTGGTCAGGAGATCAACACCGGGGAGGCCGGCATTTCGGAATGGATCAAGGCCCTCAACGAGAAATTTACACACTGGAGGATCTACATCTCCGACAAGCTAACCGAGGCGGAATATGCCGAAGGACGCGTCAATGAGCTACTGGCCGGCAATGACAAAGTGACCTTCTCTCCGGAACTTCATCTGGGGGTTAGCCTGCGTTCGTTTAGAGCCGAGAACCTCTCCGCCTTTGTGCACGCTTTGCTCTCCTTCAACCCAGATGCCGCTGCGCTGTACGACACAATCAAAGCGCACTATCCGATTGTTCTGACCCGAGATATGGCCAAGGCAAGAGCTTGGCTACGCAAGCACACCCGAGGCTCACAACGATCCGGAGTTCTCGTCAGCAAGACTGCCGCACGGTTTAAGCCTCTGGCCGTCGATGTTCTAGGTCAAGGCGATGAAAACGCCGTTCACTGGTTCCTGATGGATAAGACTGACATCAGGTCTTCAAACTATCTTGAGGACGCAGCAACCGAGATCCAGGTGCAAGGGCTCGAGCTGGATTATACCTGCGTCCTTTGGGATGCCGACCTGCGCTGCGAAAACGGACGTTGGCGATACTTCAATTTCAACGGCCGAACAGCCTGGCGCGAAGAGGCCGGGCAAACCGAAAGCAGCCTTGAACGAAGAAAATACATGTTGAATGCCTACCGTGTCCTCTTAACACGGGCTCGTATCGGCATGGTCATTTGCGTTCCAGAAGGCAATCCCAACAAGACCGTCGACGGGTTCCCAGAGGATGCAACCAGACTTCCTGTGTTCTATAACGGTACCTACAAATACCTCAAGTCAATAGGGCTGGAGGAAATATAAAAATTGACACACTTTTTCATCGATCTTATGGAACTGATATATCTAAAAGATATAGACAAAAGCTTTTTGTATCAAGGCTTTACCATCCGAACAGCGTTACTCAACCAGTTTATTGAGCTTTTCGAAAAACTAGCTATTGGTGAGACTCGAAAAATATCTATAATGTGGGATAATCAGCTCTTCACAGATATAGATGTTATCAATCAAAATTTCAATAGAGTACGATATCCCAACCATCCTGAGATGTATCAGGTGAGGTATAGTCCCAACCACCCTTTTGCCAAGGCGATGCGTCTTGCTTTTCCAGAGTTAACACAATACCTTGGACAACAGCAGGCTCTAAAAAAAGAACTTACTCAACAAGGGGTCAAGACACACAACATTCGAATTCCAGACGAGCTACGAAGTTCTATCGTGTTCTATACGACTGCGAATAAAGACATCTGGGAGGCAGTTTCGATTCCCGCCCAGGAAATAAACCAAGCGAAACAAGAGCTTATAGCTCACCCTATCGAAGAGTCGCTGCTTGAAAGTTTATTATTGAATGACGAAACAGCCCAAATTATCGAGAGGCCACATTTAGCAAGAATCAGAAGAATAGATAAAAATGTCTGTCTGAATCTTAAGAAACTGTATGGGTATCGCTGTCAGATATGTGGCCAACTCATTACATTACCCTATGGAGGACAATACCATGTGATTGATGCACATCATATAGATCCTTTTAGCACCTCTCTCAATAATAATTTTAGCAACATTGTTATACTATGTCCAAATCACCATCGAATCATACATGCCTATAATCCCCATTTTACGTCGAAAACCAAAGAATTCGTCTACGCAAACGGATACAGAGACAAGTTAAGCTTGAACCTACATTTATAACAGACACAATTCATGAGGCTACAATAAGTGATCTATTTCATCGTTGATACCGATACAGCTCAAAACCAGAATTGCAAACCAGACTAGGATAAGGCAATTGTACGTTACACTGGTAAGTGTATTTTCGATAGATGGGATGCATACGAAAACCCTCTTTTGTCAAGTCTCGACGAACGGCAAAATAGGCTGTCCCGTGCGGAGCTAACAAATGGTCGATATCCATCATCACCTCGGCCTGTGCATAAGGTTCCAGCACGTTCAAGACATAAATGCACATAATCGTATCGAATTCCCCTTCGGGGTACTCCGGACGATAATAGCAATCATACCCCGTAATATCATGTCCCTGCCATCTCAGTTCATCCGTATCGAAACCAAGGCCACATCCAAAATCGAGAATCCGCCCCTTCAGCAAACCATGCTGAAGTAGATAACGAGCCGGAGCCGACAACCGGGTCCTCCTAATAGCCGTCAGATAGGGATGATTTATCTTTATCGTGTCCATCGCTTTAACCTTTCCAGGTTTCAAATCCCATATTCAACGCAATCTGGTTCATCGGCCCGAAGGTACGCTTGTAAAGCTCCAGAAAGTTTTCCTCATTCATGAGTACAAGTTCTCGAGGCGTATGTCCCAACGATAGATAGTCCTCCAATATGCGACTATCTCGACCGGCTTCCAGATAAGTCTGCAAAGCGTGATATTGCAGATGCACCATCTTAGGAAGGTAACGCTCCAAATCAGGCAGTCGATCGCTTTTTGACGAATTGACACTTCCATCAGCCGGCACCAGATTCCAAAGCAAATCATGCGAAACGAAACTCCACGGAATAAAATGATCCAGTTCGTATTCGCCTGTATGGAGTTGTCGTCCTGTATAAATACATTCTATCGGACCTGCAATCTGCATAATTGTATTCCAATACCGATGTTGCGCTGTAAGAGGTGCCCGCGTTTCAGGCTTTATCAACTTATTGGATATAGCCGGGACATTCGGATTCCGCACTTGGAGAAACTGTGTCAGATTCCAATAAGCGAAATCGACCAATATACCGTAATGGGCATGCAGATAGGAATCCCAAGACGGATTAAGTTCTATGTAAAAAGAACTGCGATCCTTATACAGTGCATACAAACAGCTATTCTCCAACGTCTGCGAGCGACAAATCATCTTCCGATCATCAGAGGTATCAATCCAGGGACGAAGGAAACGATACGGGACATTGAGCGTAAGAACACGCAATCGACTTCGTATCGTCTGTTCTCCTAACCGACCACGTAATTCCTCAATAATTATCTTCTGACTTGCATCAATGGGCAGGTTCGTCTCTTTCTGAAGTTCTGTCACAATCTCGAACAACGAGTCACTCTTGCCAAACGACAGTCTGAAATAATGAATCGGATACCAGGCATTAGCCACCATCCGAATCACCAGTTCCCAAACATCCATCCGAAGATTTCCCGTCCGAGCATGCTCCTGCATCAAAGACAGGAACCAGAAATACTTATACGTCGCCACCGTCTTGTCGAAAATTCGCCCAAGACAGTTAGTCGTAAGTTTTTCGGATTCGGGAATCTGCATATATATTAGGTTTAAATTCTTCTTATCACCTTGAATATTCCTTAAGGCACTCAAGAAAGAGTGCCCGTGAGTTGAAAAATCTTACTATACAATAAATTCATTCAACTCGTCCTTCAAACTTCTCCAATTAGGAAAATAACAATTTAATAACTCCGTATATTCTTCATTGTGCAGACGGACCTTAATATGCAATAACTCATGAACCACAATGTATTCAATACAATGAACAGGCTTCTTGATCAATTCAAGGTTAAAAATAATATTCCGCGTACGATGATTACAACTTCCCCATAATGTTTTCATTTGCTTAACTTCCCATTTATTCACACTCACCGCTAATATTTTTTCCCATTTGGTAATAAGTGGATGGAGCATCAATTTGAGTTCTGAGCGATACCATTCTCGCAACACCTCTGCTCGACGTTCTTCCGTCGCCCCTTCACGAACATATAGCTTAATATATTCATTACCCTGAATCTCAACTTTTGCAGGTGCGTTATGATATAAAACTTTCAAACGATATCTGTGACCTTTGAAGTAATGATTCTCGCCAGAGACATATTCACGGGGTGGTTGGCGACTCTGATCAAGGACTTGAGATATACGTTGATTTATCCACGACATTTTAGTAATCAAGAATAACCGTATTGCCTCCTCCGTCATGCCATTAGGAGCAGACACATGAACACGAGCATTTGGTGGATATATTGTAAGATGCACATTTTTAATATTTTTCCACTCGACCTCCACAGATATATTAGCAACCTCAATAACCGTCATTAGTACTCTTTTTGTGCAACTATCAATTGCATAATATCATCAATCTTCACCTGCTCCATCCCTTGCAAAACATTCTCAACAGCCCGACGAAGAGCTCTCATCTTTTTCAAGCCACTACTATCCATATCTCTGAAACCATCACGCGCATTTGCTTTGATTGTTTCGTGAACTCGGAGAGCCAAAGCTTCATTTTTTCCAAGATTGTCATAAAGAGCCTGTTTACCCTTTGTATCAATGGTTACAGGATATTTTATCTTGATAGTCGACCGAGCTTCTTTTAGTTTTTCGATGAGTTTCTTTATCAATTCCTTATATTGGATCTTTCCATCTTTCTGTTCTTGAAGCAGATGGTTGAGCAAATCAGACATTTTATCAAAATAAGCCGGGTTGTTCGGTCGTTCGCTGATAATCATTTTGCGCATATTCGCCGCCAAGATTTCAGCGACAGAACGCTCATTCTGCTTGATTTTCTTTGGCAGTGAATCGATTGCCTCATCACCCTGCGTATCTATCAAGTCGAGGAATGAAATATCGGCTAAGTCGACCAGTTTTTCACTATCTTCAGCCCGCACATAGTTATCAATAAGCTGACGCATTGCCGGATCGTAATATTTCAAATCGAGTGCATCTCCACTTTTTAATTTTATCTCATCTTTGATATCATTGAAATAATCGACCTGCTTTTTGATATCGGCAGCCTCTTCAGCGGTATAGCCAGCCTGCTCCATCTCATTGGCTATATCAATATAACGACGCACCAAACGCGACACAAGTTTATAGAAGGTTTCGCGTTTATTGGAATTTTCCTCACACTCTTTTTGCTGGTCTTCCACAGCTGTTGCTTCGGCATATACAAAATAGGCAAAATAGCCTTCTCGCGTTTGCGGATGTATCACTTCACACATTGTATATACTGCCTGTAATGACTCTTCCAAGGCTTTGCGACCTTCGGTAAGACGATTCGAAAGAAGCCCTTTAATATCATCGGCATCATAACCATCAAATGCCCAATTTGTATAATCCTCTATCGCACTCTTTACCGCTCCAAACAGATCTTGGTAATCAATAATATACCCATAATCCTTTTCCTCACTATCTACCCGATTTACACGACAAATTGCTTGAAAAAGATTGTGATCACGCATTTTTTTGTCAATGTAGAGATAGGTAGCCGACGGTGCATCAAATCCGGTTAATAATTTATCTACGACGATCAACAACTTCATGTCTCCAGGATGGTCTACAAACTCCTTTTTCGCCCATGCCTCAAACTGTTCAGGAGTTTTGTTACCAATCATTCTTTGGTATATCTCATATTTTGTTAGATCCTCAGTCTCACCATCACCCTGATACTCGTCTTTTACCGATGTAGTACTTGCATCGTAACTTGTAACCACAGCACAATGTCCCTTCAATTCAGTTGATTGAAATACCTCCCAGTAACGACACGCTTGATAAATACTATCAGCCACAAGCATAGCATTTCCATAGCCGCCTACTAAAGCCCGCTTAGTACTCATATCTTGGCAAATATCCGCGACAATGCGGTCGATACGTTCCTTACTGCTAAATAGCTTTTCTATCTTTGCCCAACGCTCTTTCAGAGCTGCTCGAGCGACCGAACTCAAGCCTCTAGTCTTCGAATCAAACCATTCATCAATTTTCTCGCGTTTACCCAAATACTGCTCAACATCTCTTGCTTCGTAGCGTAAGTCTAGAATAACCCCGTCTTTTACAGCCTCATTAAATTTATAGCAATGAATATAAGAGCCAAAAGTCTCTATGGATTTCTTCTTATCCGTATGAAGCAAAGGAGTCCCAGTAAAGCCTATCAACATCACATTGTCCCCCATTATGTGCTTCATGGCTTCATGCAGCAAACCTCCCTGCGTGCGGTGACACTCATCGACAAAGACATAAACATTACCCTTAGCCCGAAAATCCTCCGGAAGAGATTTAGCCAACTCTTCTAGATATACATCGAGCGACTTACTGGCCTTCTTATTACCTACCGATATGGCATCGCCGTCATTCTTATTGCCAAATTTATGAATCAACGTACAAATCAACCATGGTTCGGCAGCATTGAGCATCTCAATCAACTTACCACCACTCTTGGCTCGCTGAATCTGCTCACCAGCATCCTTGAAGCCTGATTCTATTTGTTTGTCCAACTCATCACGGTCGGTAATGATTACAACACGAGCATCGCTTATGTTTTCACGTATCCACTGAGCCAGCCATACCATCGTAAGCGATTTGCCGGAACCCTGCGAATGCCATATAATACCGTTTTGCTTCTTGCGAACCCTAGGTTGAGCTGCTTTGACGGCGAAATATTGATTGGGACGGGCCGCCTTCTTTACCCCTCCGTCGAAGATGATAAAGTCATGAATATATTCTAACAATCTTGCAGGTTCAAAAAATTGCAAGACGCTACGATCCAACTCATTGGGATACTCTTTCGCTGTAAAATGTGATGGTTGACACGGTTCACCACACGGTTCTTTCCAACGCAACCAGAATTTTTCTGGGGTCTTGATTACACCATAGTGCAATCCATCGGTGTCGTTACCCGCAAAAAGCAACTGTATCGTCGTGAAGAATCGAGGAATATAACCGTCCTGCTGATTACGGATATTCTGGCGAATACCTTCGTGGGCAGAGACCGTACTACGCTTGAGTTCGATTACAGCAAGAGCAATACCATTGACATATACGACCAGATCGGGGCGGCGGTCGCTTTCACCTTGAATGGTTACCTCCTCTGCTATCTGAAAATCATTCTCCATCGGGTTGGCCCAGTCGATAAGGTGTACCATCTTTTTCTTTTCGGTCACCTCGGCCTGTATATTCACGCCATAACGCAACAAGGTATAAACCTCCTTGTTGGCATTATACAATCCGCCTCCAAAGGAGTTTGCCGACTGCTTGAGTTTGAAAATGGCACTCCGTATTTCCTTGTCTGTATAACCACGCCGAGAGAGATATGCCGTAAGCAACTTTTCTTCTATATTAGCATTACCCTCACGAATCTCCCAGCTCCCGAGATAGACGTACTTTAAGACATTCTTAAAGAGCCCTATCAACCTATTTTGCGTTACACGCTCCTTGGCCCCGATGTTTGTGTCCATAGCTTATACATTAAAATGGTAAATCATCAACTATATCTGTAGAATCTGAATATATCAATTCTGTTCGTCCAAATTTTCTTGCAAGTCTATTGTACTCGTTCACAACTTCTTTGGTATTTAAGATTAAATTGTTACCAAATGAAGAAGCAATTTTATCTATAACATCCACACTAAAATTAGATATTTTATTCATTTGTTTTAGCCAATCCAAAGCTTCTTCTTCATTTTTAGAGTTAGTAAATAACTTACCCAAAATAGCGAAGTATTTTTCATTGACATTATCCATTTTGCATATTGTTTCTACTACATCTCTAGCCACAGCCTCTGCAGTTTTCTTAGCCTTAATTGCTTGATATTTACCAATAAACCCATGAGGATCTGCTCCTTTTTTAATAGATAATGTCGGGATTGCTCGTCCTAACGCAATCCCAACTTCTTGATCACACCATTTACTCTGATAGAAATTCGGAGTTAAAATGGCACATAAAAGATCCATTGATGCCAATGCCTTTTCTATCTCTGTTTGCCAGAGTTTAGAAGGTTCTATATCTTCATGTGCTACAAAACAATCAATACCATATTTTGCCAGATGATTCTTTAGATATGTAGCAGACTCTTTATTCTCTGTCAAATGACTTATAAATATCCGAAAATATCCACTACGCCAGCAGTCTGCATTAACAACGGTTTGATCGAAGGTATCATTTTGAATGATTTCTCCACTAACTTCATTTGCCATTGCCGCAATCACATCATCTGTTTGGTCTGAAACATAAGCCGAAAAATACTCTTCTAAACTATTCCAAGTGCCTTGTTCATAATGACGTACTTCTGAATTATAGCACTTCAGATATTGATAAAAATCATTCCATGAAAATCCACGATTGGTCAAATCGTTATAGATTTTCTTTGTTGTCATAATCCTTTGGAGCGGTTTCATATTATTCTTTCTTTAATCTTATTTGCCCCGTTAATAGCTTTTGCATCATACCCAATTTTAGGAGATGGTACTTATCACGTTTGGCTTCGAGGTCTTCTATCTCCTTATCCATATCGCTCAGAATCATAGCTATCGCTATCTGTTCTTCCTTATCCTTGGGTAAGGATATTGTCAATTGACTATATTCCGAAATCCAATATCGTTGGTGATCTTTAAGCGGAAAATCTATCTGCTGCATCAACTCATATACTAATCGTAAATCGTAATCATTATTTTTTAGTGATAGCATCTTCAATGCTGATGACTTCACCTTAAATGGATACGATATATATTTACTATCCGTAGTAAAATCATCGAAAATAATGACAGGCAACTTATTGTATACGCCAAATTGTTCTGTCGTATAACCCAATATCAGAGATTTACCTGCAGTAAGGACGGGAATACCACTATCAACATAGTCTGTTGATACAACTAAATACGGCTGTGGTTGTTCATAATCTAAAATCTCACCTAATTTCTTTTCTACCCAAGGATCAGTAAATCCGGGACGACGTTTTTTACCGGTTAGGAGTTGTTGCATCGCCCCTTGTTTAATTAAGCGTTTCTTGGCAATTTTCTTATCCAATGCCGCAATCAATCCATCTATATCACTCAGCGCCTCCGCTATTGTCTGCTGCTCTTCTTGTTTCTTAGGTATAAAGAAAGAGAAATTAGAGATTTTTTCCTGAGACAGTGTTGGAATAGCACCGCCTACAACATCCGCGTGAATTTGATTTTGGATAATATCATGTGCGATTACATAACTTAAATATTTGTTATCACATTTAAAGGCATTCAATAAAACGAACTGTGGATTAATTGTAGCTTTTTCAGGCAAATCTTTCACTAACGCAGACTTACCAAATGTTGATCCAGTTTTTACTAATAATATATCTCCATTTTGAACCTGAATTTCTGGGGATTCATTATACTTATACCATGATATATATGTACAATTTGTGTAATCAATATGATTATTAATAATATTAGAAGGGCTCAATGTAATTGCGCCAAAACCCTTAGGGACTAAATCAGCTACCGTGTAACCACGAAAACCTATACGCCCATTAATCTTGACAACCTTGCCAAGATTTACAATCTCCCAATCTTCGGGTATTATTCCCAACTCGGTTTGCTTATATCCTTGTGGTATATTCATATCCTCTTCAATGGACTGTTATCTGTATATAATTGAGATTGTTTCACTTCGCAACCTTGTATCGCTTCGCCCAGCTGTTGTTTATATACGTCTCCTTCTACCTTTTGAATCGTATTGTATAAACTTCGACGAGGATCACTGTTTGCAAATGGAGTTAATGGCCCTATCATAATACGCGGAATAAGATTCTTATCAATCTTTACAGGGATCTTTATTATATCACTGTTCCAAGTATTATTATTGTTTACAATAAATATCCGAATCTCATTCTCAAATGCAAATGCCTTGCGCTTCAAGCACATCAAAGTTAGATAATGCTCCAATAAAAAATTATTCTTTGGAAAAAATTCATTGACTTGATTATGTAATCCCACTATATCCTTGCGTTCCAAAGAGTAAATAGCTTTGCCAATATATATGGCACAACGATTTGTTTGGGCATAAGACTCTAAAGTGTATAAGAATCGTTTTACATTAAACGATATGCGCAATGCCTTACTTTTACTATCTGCATACATTTTCCATGCAGCCTCTTCATTCGTTGAAGATTTAGTAGTCAAGCACATGCAAGCAATTTCAGGGCGGATAAAGTTATATTTTCTACTATAATCGGTTTTCCAAAACCTGCGTTCAAACGGGTCAACCCATGTTTCAGGAGAGACGAAGACTAATTCACTATTTGTCACACAATTCATCAGCCTATCATATGGCATATACTTATACAAAGTATCAATTCGAGCCAAAGATAAACCATTAAGCAAGTGTATATGTTTATAGCCAGAGGCTAATTCTGACTTGATTTTTATTTTATTCTCTGAGCTATTCATGTTTTTTATCATTTATAATATGCTTTGGAAACATGTTATACTCTCTTATGGCATCTTCATATCTATCCTTAATTAGGATAAATTTCGGAGATTTTCTGATTTCAGAATCTGCGGCGACCATTGCGTCTCTATCTGTCTGATAGCAATGTATACTATGCGAGAATGACGCAAATGCCTTCAGATTATTAAGCATAACATCCAACTCATCATATTCATCAATTTGCAAACAATATTGTATTGCTTCCAGTGTGCTAACAAATGCTTTTATGTGTTCTCCAATTTTATGTAAAGTGTAGCTACGATTGAACGCGACGTCATAACGACTACGCGCCGATATTCTCTCTATCTTTTCTCGCTGGCTATTTATTTCCATCTTGAGTTTCTCCATCTCTGCAAGTTTATTTTTTATTTCCAATGCATTGATGATTTGCCATCCAACTGCAAATGTTACTAAAATACCGACCATAGTAACCATGACACCAATAAAGGTATCAAGTGACACATCTGCAAGCGAGGCTTTATAGAAAACCAACAATAGAATAATTATCACTACGCCGACAACGGCTACTAATGAAAGTATTATCTGGAGATTCTTCTTCATAACATCAAATTTAATATCCCATTTGTTTTAAATGTGCCGCGACTTTTGCCTCTAAATCGGTTATGTCTGCATCAATCTCGGGGAGCGTTTGGGCATAACGCTCAGCAAGAGCCGACACCTTAGAAGTGAGTTGCTGACTGATACGTTGCATCTCACCATCAAGACGCAAGGCAAGTGATGCTAACCATTTTTTCTCGATAACAAGCCGCTTAATCTCTTCCTCAGACAAATCGGCATACTTGACTACAAGAGCAGTCAGCAAGTCATACTTACGCTCCTTAATCAGTTTCTTATTGAGGGATATATCGCCTTTAAGGTTGATGTACTTTTGCAGTACGGCAATCTCGTCGGCATCGGTTTTCTTATTGAGTGCCTTAATCCGTTTTTTCACATTGGCATCAGTCATCTTACTATCAGGGAAATTGTCCTCATCGAGATAATTCTCCGCCTGTTCCTCGACCAGCTCAGCAAGCTGCCCCTCATTTTGCGCCAACAACTCCTCGGCCGCAGCAATAACATCGCGCTTCTCGGCAAAATACTCGTCAATAACGATTGGTACAGGGAGCAGGTCGCAAACGATGTCTTCAGGAGTAGTTGCCTTTTTCTCTTTTTTCTTTTCGTCGTTCTTCTTGGAGGCAGGTTGCGGAGTGTACAGTTGCACTGTCCAACCTCCGGACGAAATCATATAGCAATCATCTTGCATCGTTTCGCCCCAGTAATTCATCAGGCAGTCGTAGACATCATAAGCATCGACAAGCGACTTATCCACTCCAAAAATCTCCAACAACGAGTTGCCCAGTTGCTCTATAAGTTTCTTGGGTGCAAATCCGGGAACGAGAGCATAAAGTTGCACACGGTGGCGATTACACCATTTGGTAAAACTACTTCGGAACTCTTCGCTCTGCTTACGGAAATCTATATTCGCGGCAACGACATCACGTACAGCCTCCGGCTTACACTTCAACGAATAGTAACCCCTACGTGTAGGATGGTCGCAAAAGAGATCGGATCGAAGTGATGGGCACACTTCCCAATAGGTATCGAGCTGATCTATATCGTGTTTGGGCAGACCTCCATGAAGGTGAGCATCGATATCTTGCAGAATCTCCGTATCGGGAGCAGATACATAGCGAGGAATATTGAGATTGTAATCGTTTCGTTCAATCTCATTCATAGGCACAAAGCGCGCATAATGAGGCACATCGCGTTGTGCCTGCCACACATCGACAATGCGGCGAATATCCTGTTCTCGCAGACGATTCTTTGCACCGTCTTTGATATACCCGCTCTTGGCATCGATCATAAATACCCCTTTTCGCCCCACAGCTTCCGACTTCTCAATGATAATGATACAAGCCGGAATACCTGTACCATAAAAGAGGTTGGCTGGTAGTCCTATAATTCCCTTAATGTACCGTTTTTCTGCAACAAGGTATTTACGGATCTGGGCTTCTGCATTTCCTCTAAATAAGACACCATGAGGCAAAATGCAGGCTGCACAACCAGTCTGCTTTAGAGAACGCACGATATGGAGAAGAAAAGCATAATCACCATTCTTTTCCGGCGGAACACCGATTTTAATACCCTCTCCCCAACGATAGTATTCATCCTCAGCCTTTGCGCTTTTCAACCAAGATTTTGTTGAAAACGGTGGATTTGCGACAATGTAGTCAAATGTCTTGAGTTGGTCATCATCTTTGAACTGAGGATCATTAATCGTGTCTCCCTGCTTAATGTCGGCATAGATCTCATTATGAAGAATCATATTCATTTTTGCCAAGCCGACGGTTGCATTGTCTTTCTCCTGACCATAGATGGTTGCACCATCTGGGGTCTCACACATAGCACGCAGAAGCAGAGATCCCGAGCCACAAGTAGGGTCGTAGATAGTGGTCTTTTTCCCATTTTTGGCATTGCCTAACCCGATGACCTTGGCCATCACACGGCTGACCTCAGCAGGGGTGTAGAATTGACCTTTACTCTTACCACTCTCAGCGGCAAAATTCTTCATCAGATACTCGTAGGCATCGCCAATGAGATCATCATCGGCAGCTCTATTCTTACTAAAGTCAAGGTTCTCATTTTGGAAAACAGCGATTAGTTTACTAAGCGTTTCAACCTTGTCCTTACCTTTACCAAGCTTAGCATCATCTTCAAAATCTGCGACAAAAACGCCATCCAATTGATTGGCTTCAGCAAGAGCAGCCATCTTTTTATTCATCTCCTCCCCAATATTTGGATTGCCTTTGAGGGCTACAAAATCCTCAAAGTAACAACCGTCAGGGATATCGATATCAAAACCTTCATCACTACGACTCTTATCACTGATGTACTTAACGAAAAGAATTACCAACACATAATCTTTGTATTGGCTTGCGTCCATACCTCCACGAAGTTCGTCACAGCATTTCCAAAGGGTACTATATAATTCAGATTTTTTAATTGCCATAATGATTTTATTATTTATCGGCGATCAATTCTTTAGGGGAAACATTCAAAATTTTAGCTATCTCGAATAACACCTCTAAACTAGGCTGGCGACAGTTACAAACATAAGAATTCACTATACAGAAACTCTTTCTAATTTTTCTGCCAGCCATATTTGTTTTATGCCGCGTTCTTCTAATACCTCTTTTATCCGATTCATTGGGGTATACATCCGAATTTATATTTGCGATTAATTTACAAAAATATATAATATAATGCATTATAAGGAGAAAAAACAGGAGAAAGCGCATCCTCAATGTTAATTATACAACTAACAACTTGCAGCATGATATAAAATCACTTGCCCCATCTCATAGAGATAGGGCAAGTTACTATTCCCGAGAGTACATGAGCATCAAACAAAAATCCGCCATAGAGTCCTGCCCCAAGGCAGAGACGAATCGCCATTGTTCTAGCATCCATATTTCCATGGCATTTTTTAGACAAAGTCTTCGTCCTAATAACTTATATAGTTGTAGTAAACTCGGGCTCTAATCGCACAAATCCTTTTGATTCGGTATTCTCTGGAGTGCCTTGGCATCATAAATTAGCGGCTGGCCCCCAACCTTATAAATCACGTCAATAGCCTATCTGTCATTAACGAGTAACTATTTGTAAGTCTCATATGCCTTGTTAGCGATACGGTATAAGTACACAAGTCAAGATTCACTGAAGAGATATGAAACATCTATGAATCAAGTCTACAAAACCTTAATTACAGCCTTCCAATCTTTCCTCAATTCTGAAACTCGGCGTTATGCGAATCTATTTCAACTTTGCCATTCACTTCGCTCACTACTGAGACGTCAGGCTGCGCACTACATAGTCGTTAAAATCGTCAAGATTTTCGGCCACAATTCAATCAGTATCTGCAGATTGCGAATAAGCGAAAAGGTAAAAATGGCTCTAACTGTGCCACACATCATTTGGCTTACATCCGTGCTCGTTCACTTGGGGCGATTCTTAATGATAAGATGGGGCTGGGGCTGGGCCGTAAGATGAAGCCAACAAGCATTCTAGTCGAGTTTACATAGAGCCTACACGTCTCCATTAGGTCGAACACAAGCTAGTCCACAGGGAGTGCCTCTCGATTACCGGACTCTTCCTAAGCAACCTGCTCCTTAACATTGCCCCTCTCTTTCAGCATAAGCCACAGCCTCTCAATTAGAATTCTCGATACTCATCATTGTCCATTATAGCCAATTGCTCGTTCGAACAGGTGTTAAATATCAACCAATCATTCAGGGACATCACCACTAACGACCATCACACAAGGTCTTCTCAACACCTTCAAATGCGAAATGTTCAAACCACCCCACTAAATTGGCAAGCAGCCTTTTTATCTATGTGTCTTCGTTCGTTCATCTCTGGCACTCTTTAAATCTCTATAAACTTTCCTGGATTAAACCCGTTCGCATGATGCTCGTCCTCAAAAACATATCCCACTTGATTGCAATTATGCAGGTACCACCAATCTCAGCATCGATGTTGGTATGCGAATGCACATAAATTCAGACATCGATTCGACTGTGAGCAATCAAATCTCCGTATTCGCAGACAAAGGAATTAT
>ERZ780003.224-NODE-224-length-20777-cov-9.71808_pt1 | contig 20777 bp, 10 predicted proteins | sample MGYA00511931_ERZ780003 | MGnify/ENA primary metagenome ERZ780003 (study PRJEB29588, sample SAMEA2162297) | human gut metagenome | biome: human gut; feature: human-associated habitat; material: faeces | place: Denmark | collected 2008/2010 ... | reverse complement strand
AGAACACCCATCCGCGCTTACCGGTTATTGCCGGAGCTGCGGTTATTCTGGTTTCTCTTTTTCTTGTCTTCATCTGGTTTTTGTTTTTTGAGTTCATCCGGTTTCTGTTTATCCAGCGGCTTTTCATGTATGTTCCAATCCTGGGTCAAGTCGAAATTAGCTTTCAGTTCTATCACCTGAGGATAGTAATACACTTTCTCCGGTTGCCGTTTGTCTTCGTATTTTCCGGTGTCCCACACACCGTTTCCATTCGTATCATTTATAAGGCGCGCACTATATTTGCCGGGATTCAGGAAGTAGAAATCTGCCTTACCATCGACAACCGGCACTGTACGTACCACTTTATCCTGTGCGTCCAGCAATTCTACAAAAGCAATCGAATCCGCTCCCGTCACATTATAGAATATTTGCCCATACTCTTCAGGTTTCTTCACCTTAAATTCTTTCTTTATCTTATCGGTGAAAAGGCCATATATTCCATGGAAAGCCGTCGAGTCGACTTCAAAAGCATAGCTTTCACCGGGCACCCAATCTGCATAAACATTATAGCGCATCAGGTTCAGAGAGTCCGGAACAAAATCGTAAGGGACATCATTCCACAAGCTGTCTACTTTCTGTTTCAGATGAATAGCACCATCAGCAGCAGTTGCCAACGGTTCAGTAAACGTAAGAGAGATGTAGTCGTAGATATCCATCGTACCCGGTGCATATACATCTACAGGTAAGAATACCGTCGGTTCTACATACTCCTTCCCCTCTTTCTCCGCTTTCTTTTTGGCTTTTTCCAGTTCCTTTTCTTTCTTCTCACGTTCCTTTTCAAGTTCTTTCTCGGACTTAGGCCGAATTTTCGATACAAGTCTCAGAGTATCCGTACGCGGTACCAACTGGTTGAGCGTATCCGTATAGAGGTAAGTGAGACTCATCTTCAAAGTATCCATCTTATAGATCAAAGAGTCTCTTATCCAATAATGAAGCGTATCAATGCGTCCGGTAGGCTTCTCCACGATGAAAGCGTTGGTTTCATCGAAATTCAGTCCCTTCAACAACGGCAGGCTGTCAGCCTGGGTAGAGAAATAGAAAGAGAATTTCCGGGATTCGGGACGTTCGCTCCTGATGAGACGTTGCGACAAAACCCGTTCTTTGAAACAGCGCAATATAACGTCATCCGGAGAAAAATGAGTATAAGCTCTCTCCATGATCGTATCTATCGTCAGAGAATCTTTCCAGAGTGTATCAAGACGTGTCCGTTCATCCATGGCAGGAATAATCAGAGAGTCTTCGAAAGCAATCATTTCAGTGGGCTGACTATAATAGAAGTTTTGGTCAGCATCTTGCAATCCATAGATGCGGTATTCACCCGGAGCAACACCCCGAATTGTGAAACGTCCGCGACTGTCGGTACGACCTACACGTTCAAAAGGTATCGTAGTAAAGGCCGAGTCAGCTAAATTGGAATGCATACCTACCAGCATACCTTTCACCGGTTCCAGATTGGCTGCATTCAGCACGGTACCGGAAACCACCATCGAGTCAATAACGGAACCCGTGGAGAAAGTAAACCCGAAATCGGGCAACGGATTACCTTCATTATTGTCCTGAATAGCATCCGAGAAGTCTATCGAATAAGTAGTATTCGGTTTGAGAGTATCCTTTAAGGTGATTACCACCTTCTTCCCATTCGCCTTTATCTCCGGTTGTTGCACCTGAGGTGGAGAAATCACGATCTTCTCCCCGGGTTTCTCAAGCTTGATGAATTCATCGAATTCAATCGTAACTTTCTTCCGGTTATTATTAAGCGCGCCCGGCGCAGGCGTACTACCTACGAAGCGTGGAGGGGTTTCATCAATAGCACCACCTTCCGGACGACCGATGCTGGCGCAAGAATAAAGCACGACACCAACAACGGCAACACCTGCCAGACGATTGAAAAGAGACTTCATATCTAAATATTTATTACGTAATATGCTGCAAAAATAAAGGTTATCCCTTAATAAACAGAATGCTTTACAGTATTTTAATCAAAAAAGAGCAAGAAGACAGTAAAAACAGATAAAACAAAGGAAAGGTTCAATCGGGAGGATGAAAGAGAAGATACTTCAGCAAGACCCTGAGAAAGCGGGCAACTATCTGTGTGACAACCCACTGGGTGTTCCACAACAATCAGTCGCAATGAAACACGAGTTCAGTCGTAGTGGGAAGTACCTTCAGTCGTAGTGGGAGCTAGCTTCAGTCGTAATGGGAAATAGCTTCACTCGTAATGAGAATATTATTCCTTTCTGTAATATAGAAACCGGAGAGGTAAAAGCTGATTAGAATGGCATATTGGAGACTTATATATAAGATATGTATGAAACATAGTTAAAAATAGACGCAAATAGAACTAATCTGTTCAAAAATAGATAATTTTGCAGCCGGAAAACCCGAAGAGTGCTTTTAGTTTTCCCCTTTGTCCTCCGTATTATCCAACTATGACAAAACATAAAAAGCCTTTTTTACCAAGATGAAAAAATAAACCAAAAGACAGAGAATAATTACAAGTATGAAGAGTAGATTGATTTTATTGGCATGTTGCCTGTCACTGTTCAGTTGCGGACAAAGTGACAAAACTACGGGTAAAGCACCCGAATTTGCAGTGATTACAGTGGAAACAACCACTGCCAACTTAACGAACAGCTATCCGGCTACGATCAGAGGTAAACAAGATGTAGAAATCCGCCCCATGGTAAGCGGTTTCATCACCAAGCTGCATGTAGACGAAGGTTCAGTAGTACGCAAGGGACAAGTGTTGTTCAGCATTGACCCCGTACAGTATCAAGCTGCCGTGAACTCAGCCAAAGCTGCTGTTGAAACAGCCAAAGCTGCCGTAAACACGCAGGAACTTACCGTAAACAACAAGCGTGAGTTGAACAAAAAGAATATCATCAGCAACTATGATTTGCAGATGGCAGAGAATCAACTGGCACAAACAAAAGCACAATTAGCACAAGCTGAAGCACAATTAGTAAACGCCAAGAACAATCTGTCGTACACCAGTGTAACCAGCCCCAGCGATGGTGTAGTAGGTAACATCCCCTACCGTGTAGGTAGTTTGGTTAGCCCTTCCGTTGCCAACCCGCTGACTACTGTAGCCGATATTTCTGAAATGTATGCTTACTTCTCCATGACCGAAAGACAACTGCTGTCTCAGATCCGCGAGGGTGGTAGCATCAAGGAAATTCTGGAAAGAATGCCCGATGTACAATTACAACTCATCGACGGAACCATGTATGCCGACAGTGGCCGCGTAGAAACCATCAGCGGCGTTATCGATCAGACTACCGGTTCGGTAACTATGCGTGCCCTCTTCCCCAACAAGCACAATGTGCTGCGTAGCGGAAGTACCGGTAATGTAGTATTCCCCAATCCGATGACGGATGTTATTATGATACCTCAATCGGCCACTACAGAAATACAGGACAAGAAGTTCGTATTCGTACTACAGCCTGACAACACCCTGAAGAATACGGAAATTAAGGTGTTTAAGCTGAACGACGGCAAGTATTACTACGTAACCGAAGGCTTGAAAGCCGGTGACAAAGTAGTAATGGAAGGTGTGCAGAACTTGAGAGATGGAGCAGCTATCACTCCTATCACTCCTGCCGAGAAAGAAGCTGAATATCAAAAAGCACTGAAAGACCAGAAAGAAGGCAATATCCAAACTGCGTTCAATTAACGTTTAACGGTTAATGATTAGTGATCAGCGGCTGCGCTATTATACCGCAGGTACTTATCACTAATCACCAACCCCTAATCACTAAATAACATGAAATTAGATAGATTTATTAATCGTCCGGTACTATCTACGGTAATCTCCGTGCTGATAGTGATCCTGGGTCTTATTGGTCTGGCAACCTTGCCTATCACCCAATACCCGGACATTGCACCGCCAACCGTATCGGTGCGTGCCACCTACACGGGTGCCAACGCCCAAACGGTGTTGAACTCCGTTATTGCACCGCTGGAAGACCAGATCAACGGTGTAGAGAACATGATGTACATGACTTCCAATGCCACCAACAGTGGTTCCGCCGATATTTCCTTTTACTTCAAACAGGGAACCACCCCGGATATGGCTGCCGTAAACGTACAGAACCGTGTATCTATGGCACAAGGTCTGCTGCCTGCCGAAGTAACCAAGGTAGGTGTGACGACACAAAAGAGACAGACTTCCATGTTGATGGTATTCTCTATTTATGATGAGACGGACCAATACAACATCGAATTCCTCGAAAACTATGCCAACATCAACCTTATTCCTGAAGTAAAACGTGTGGCCGGTGTAGGTGATGCAATGGTGTTGGGTACTGACTACTCCATGCGTATCTGGCTGAAGCCTGACGTGATGGCTCAGTATAAATTGATACCTAATGATGTAGCAGCAGCTTTGGCAGAACAGAATATCGAGGCTGCCCCCGGACAGTTTGGTGAACGTGGTAATCAGACATTCCAATATACAATACGTTACAAAGGACGTCTGCAACAGTCGGAAGAATTTGAGAACATCGTTATCAAAGCAATGGAAAACGGAGAAGTACTCCGACTGAAAGATATTGCCGATATCGAACTGGGACGTCTGACCTATAGTTTCAATAACACCGTTAACGGTCATAAGGCCGTCAGTTGTATTGTATTCCAGATGGCCGGAAGTAACGCTACACAAACCATCAGTGACCTGGAAACATTGCTGAATGATTATTCCGATAAACTGCCCGCAGGCTTGCATATCAATATTGCACAGAGTGCCAACGACTTCTTGTTCGCCTCTATTCATGAGGTAATCAAGACATTGATCGAGGCCTTTATCTTGGTGTTCATCGTGGTATATGTCTTCTTGCAGGACTTCCGTTCTACGTTGATTCCCGCCATCGCTATTCCTGTAGCATTGATTGCAACATTCTTCGTACTGAAACTAATCGGCTTCAGTATCAACTTGCTGACCCTTTCAGCCATGGTGCTCGCCATTGCGATAGTGGTCGACGATGCCATAGTCGTCGTCGAGGGTGTCCATGCGAAGTTGGACCAGGGGTATAAGTCTGCCCGTGCCGCTTCCATCGACGCCATGAGTGAATTGGGTGGTGCCATCGTTTCTATTACGCTGGTCATGATGTCTGTATTTATCCCTGTAAGTTTCATGGGGGGTACGGCAGGGATATTTTACCGACAGTTCGGTCTGACGATGGCTATCGCTATCGGTTTCTCCGCATTGAACGCTTTGACGTTGAGTCCGGCATTGTGTGCCATCTTCCTGAAACCGCATGATGAGCATGGTGAAAAGAAATCGACATTTATCAGCCGTTTCCATACAGGCTTCAATGTAGCTTATGAAAAGATGCTGAAGAAATACAAAAATAATGTATTATTCTTCATCCAAAAGAAATGGTTGAGTTTCGGTCTTGTAGCCGGTTCCATCGTATTACTGATTTTCTTCATGAAGATTACTCCAACGGGTATGGTGCCTAACGAAGATACGGGTACCATCATGGGTGTAGTAACTCTGCCTCCGGGTACTTCACAGGAACGCGCACAAGAGGTGCTGAACCGTGTAGATAGCCTTGTGGCCGCCGAACCGGCTGTTGCATCCCGTACAGTGATTTCCGGTTATAGCTTCATCGGTGGACAGGGACCTTCTTACGGTTCTATCATCATCAAGCTGAAAAACTGGGACGAACGTTCCACAATGCAGAATTCAAACATCGTCTACATCACGCTCTTTATGCGTGCACAAAAGATTATCAAGGAAGCGCAGGTACTGTTCTTCGCTCCTCCGATGATTTCTGGTTACTCTGCATCCAGCGACATCGAGTTAAACATGCAGGATAAGACTGGTGGTGACCTGAACCACTTCTTCGATGTAGTGAAATCTTACAATGCCGCATTGGAAGCGCGCCCGGAAATCAACTCGGCAAAGACGACCTTCAATCCGAGCTTCCCACAATATATGCTGGACATCGACGCTGCTGCCTGTAAGAAGGCGGGTATCAGTCCGAGCGACATCCTCAGCACTATGCAGGGATACTTCGGTGGTCTGTATGCTTCTAACTTCAACAGTTTTGGTAAGATGTACCGTGTAATGGTTCAAGCAGAACCGGAAGCAACCAAGAATCTGGAATCATTGTCCAGCATCAAGGTGCGCAACGGCGATGAAATGGCCCCGATAACTCAGTTCGTTTCCATCAAGAAAGTATACGGACCCGATATTATCAGCCGCTTCAACTTGTATACTTCTATGAAAGTGATGGTTGCCCCAGCTTCCGGATATACTTCCGGTCAGGCACTGGCCGCTATCGCCGAGGTTGCCAAAGAGAACCTACCTGCCGGTTTCGCTTACGAATTGGGAGGTATGGCACGTGAAGAGGCCGAAACCAGTGGTAGCACCACAGGATTGATCTTCGTTCTCTGCTTCGTATTCGTTTACCTGTTGCTGAGTGCACAGTATGAAAGTTACATCTTGCCGCTTGCCGTACTGTTGTCTATTCCGTTTGGTCTGTTGGGTAGCTTCCTGTTCGTCAACGGCATGAGCGCCATTGGTAATATCTCCATTCTGAAAATGATAATGGGGTCTATGTCCAACGACATTTATATGCAGATTGCATTGATCATGTTGATGGGTCTGTTGGCGAAGAATGCCATCTTGATTATTGAGTTTGCCCTCGACCGTCGCAAAATGGGTATGAGTATTACGTGGGCAGCCGTACTGGGTGCCGCAGCCCGTTTGCGTCCTATCTTGATGACATCACTGGCCATGATCGTCGGTTTGATTCCGTTGATGATGGCATCCGGTGCAGGTGCCAATGGTAACCGTACATTGGGTACCTCTGCCATCGGTGGTATGTTAATCGGTATGATTCTTCAGATCTTTATCGTACCGGCCCTGTTCGTTGCATTCCAATATCTGCAAGAGAAGATTAAACCGATGGAATGGACTGATGTGGATAACTCTGATGCAGAACCTGAAATTGAGCAATACACTAAATAAGTATTAGGTATAAATACTTTTATCATTATGAAGAAACAAATTATAACTCTGATGTGTGCAACTGCTCTTTTAAGCAGTTGCCATATCTACAAATCATACGACAGACCCGAAGATATTACGGCTGCCGGACTGTATCGCGACACGACAGCTGTGAACGATACACTGGCAGCGGATACTGCAAACTTCGGTAACCTGCCTTGGAGGGAAGTATTTACCGACCCTCAGTTGCAAGCGCTCATCGAACAAGCACTTGCCAATAACCCAGATTTGCGCAGTGCCGCTCTGAACGTAAAGAAAGCGGAAGCTGCACTGATGTCTGCACGCCTGGCTTATGCTCCCACGCTTGCACTGTCTCCGCAGGGAACTGTAAGCAGTTGGGATAAGGGAAAGGCTACGCAAACTTATTCGCTTCCTGTCACAGCAAGCTGGCAAATAGACCTCTTCGGTCAGATACTGAACCCGAAACGTGGTGCACAGGTATCTCTGAAACAAACACAGTTCTATGAACAAGCCGTACAAACTCAGGTAATTGCCAATGTGGCCAATATGTACTACACATTGTTGATGCTCGATCGACAGTTGCAGATTACAGAATCCACTGCCGATATTCTTAAAAAGAATGTGGAAACCGTAGAAGCAATGAAAGACGCAGGCATATACAATACGACTTCTGCCGGAGTAGAACAAACCCGTGCCGCCTACGCACAGGTGCTGGCTTCTCTGCCCGGTATGCGTCAAAGTATTCGTGAAACAGAAAATGCTCTTTGCCTGATGCTGAATCAACCGGCACAGGAAATAGAACGTGGGGTATTGGAAAACCAGCAATTACCAACAGAATTTTCTGCCGGTATTCCTTTGCAACTGTTATCTAACCGTCCCGATGTAAAAGCTGCCGAGATGTCTCTTGCTGCAAGTTATTACGATACTAACAGCGCACGTGCAGCTTTCTATCCACAAATTACATTGAGTGGTTCGGCAGGATGGACTAACAGTGCAGGTTCTGCAATTGTAAATCCAGGCAAGTTACTGGCTTCCGCCATAGGATCGTTGACACAACCGCTATTCTATCGCGGTGCTAATATCGCCCGTCTGAAACAGGCCAAAGCACAGGAAGAGCAATCCAAAATCCAGTTTCAGACCACTTTGCTGAAAGCTGGAAATGAAGTGAGCAACGCCTTGTATCAATACCAAATGACCTCCGAAAAAGCCATTTCTCGCGAGATTCAGGTAAATTCAGCCCGCAAAGCTGCGGAAGATACAAAAGAATTGTTTAACTTAGGCACGTCAACGTATCTGGAAGTTCTGTCTGCTGAGCAATCTTACCTCAGTGCACAAACCTCCGAGGTATCCGACACTTTCGACCGCATGCAGGCTGTTATCAGCCTGTACCAAGCGCTCGGAGGAGGCAGAAAGTAATAACTAAAAACTAATTACTATGATAAGTCCATTAGCATTTGTAGATCCTGCCGCAAAGCTCGGCAAGAATGTAACGGTTCAGCCTTTTGCATATATCGAAGGCGATGTAGAGATTGGAGATGATTGTATTATCATGTCCGGTGCGCGTATCCTCGACGGTACACGCTTGGGGCAAAGGAACAAAGTGCATCATGGCGCCGTACTCGGTACCGTCCCGCAGGATTTCCATTATACGGGCGAGAAGAGTCTGCTGATCATCGGCGACCAGAACGACATTCGCGAAAATGTAGTTGTGAGCCGTGCTACACATGAAGGAGATGCCACACGTATCGGCAACGAGAACTTCCTGATGGATGGTGTACACCTTTGCCATGATGTGCAGATAGGTAACCACTGCGTATTAGGACTTAAGACTATTGTAGCCGGTGATTGCCGTATCAGTGACTGCACCATTCTGAGCAGTAACGTCATTTTGCAACAACAATGCCACATCGGAAGCTGGGTATTGATCCAGTCAGGATGCCGCATTGCGAAAGACGTTCCTCCTTATGTGATCATGAATGGTAATCCGGCCGGTTATCATGGCATTAATGCTGTTGTGCTACAGCACAAGCATCAGGTAACAGACCGCATTCTGCGCCATATTGTAAATGCTTACCGACTGATTTACCAAGGTAACTTCAGCATACAGGATGCTTTGCAAAAGATTGAAGATCAAGTACCGATGAGTGACGAAATACACAATATCCTTAACTTCGTACGTGAATCCAAAGGCATTGTAAAATAAAAGAATACTCCTTATTCGGAAGGCGGTCGGGTTTACTCGTCCGCCTTTTTTGTTATCTTTGCACCACCTTACCCATTCAATTATGAGAAAGAAGAAGAACAAACAAACGAATAGCAAGAAACAACTGACGCTCCTGATTATCCTGATCATATGCGGCATCGTCACCACTTATCAAACAACGAACTCTAAAGAAAAGGCTACTGGTACTGAGCAAACAGAAACCACCGTTCAGAATCTTCCCCTGAATTCTGATATATACATCAAGCAAACGACCACCCCTGGTACTCCCGAAATTCTTCTGCAACGTACCGGATACCTCGTATCCTATAACTCTAACACCCGCATAGCCAACTGGGTAGCTTGGAAACTGACTCCCGAACGTTTAAAGGAAAATACCGAGCGAATCAATAACTTTCGTCCTGACCCTGACCTGCCTAAAAGTAAAGCCGTCACTACACAAGACTATAAAGGTAGTGGTTGGGACCGCGGACATCTTTGTCCGGCAGGTGACAACAAATGGGACCGTGAAGCCATGATAGAAAGTTTCTACATGACCAACATCTGTCCCCAGCACCACAATCTAAACCGGGGCGACTGGAACGAACTGGAGCAGAAATGCCGCAAGTGGGTGAAAAAAGACAGTTGTCTTTACATTGTAGCCGGCCCTATCTTCTATGACCGAAAGCCACAGACTATAGGTGAGCATAAAGTAGCTGTACCGGATGCTTTCTTTAAAGTGATACTTTCTCTGCACAAGAAACCGAAAGCCATCGGCTTTATTTATAAAAATAATGAAGGGAACAATCCGCTGGACTCTTATGTAAACACTGTGGACGAAGTGGAGCGGATCACAGGGATAGACTTCTTCCCCGCCCTTCCCGATGATATAGAAAGGACGGTAGAAGCAAGTTATAATTTGAAAGACTGGAAATAGTTACTCAAAATTCAATGTACCGAAAAATTCGGGACAGTGGAAATTAGGCTTTTCCAGATTAATGGGATTCCATGAGAGGAAATGAGGCGTTTGCAACTTATCTCCGCATTTGTAGAAATTGGCACGAACCGTCTTTCCGTCAAGACTGGTGATTTGATGTTTGAAGAAAGCAGAATAAGGAATGACTAATGCCAATTCCCAGCTACACTCTCCTACCCGTTCTTCAAAAGATTCGCGTCCCAGAGAAGACCAACGCTGCACCTTATCCATTACTTCTTGTGGAGCATGTTCGCGATTGCTACGTCCGCCACCTGCACCGATCAGCAAAGTTCCCACACAGTTACACTCTACATTATAATAAATTCCATCTCCCGCAGGAATAGAAAAGAATTCTACGCAAGCATCTTCCCACACAGCACCGTTATCTCCCGTTGCTATAGCACGCACACTAGCTTCCTTTACTTTATAATGAATCAAAATCGCATCATCTGTATGGGCAATACGAAATTGTACTTCCGGCTGATAAGGAAACGCTTTCCAGTTCACCGTATTGATCAACTGAAAATCCACCTTTTCTTTGTCCAGCAAGGCAGGAACATTCTCCACCGCCACATTAGCCAGACTCACTTTCTTTACATTCAACTCTTTCATTTCTTTCTTTTGGGGGTTAGTTGCAGACAAGGGATAAAAACAAAGCAGAGATAAAAACAAGACTGCTGATTTCAACACCAAGTATGCAGGGGTTCTTTTGTTCATATTTTGATTGCATTAAAGAATTCATTTCTTTTCGGTTATGAATTAATTCACCACAGATTACACAGATTGACACAGATTTTATTTTACTGATTATTAGATTAATAAATCTGTGTGAATCTGTGTAATCTGTGGTGAGTCTTATTCCTTTCCATCCTGTTATAAACAGACCTTATACCAATGATTCCTTTATAAACTCCTTCATCTCCGGTGTATATTCCTCGGCACTCTGAAGCAATTTGAACTGCGCTTTTGTACGTACAAGGTTGTGTTCCGGATATTTAATCTTATAATAAGTATCACCATTAATATAATCTGCCAGAAAACGAACACACTGCATGTAGGGGAACAACGCAGCGGCATACGGCAAGTTCTCAATTTCTATTGGAAGCAAAAAGACTTTTGCTGACTCCAGATAGCCTTTTGCAAACGCCTTAAAGATTGCCATATTGAAATTCACATTATTCAGGTCTTTATCATCCTCGGCGCCCGTATTGGCTGCTGAACGAAGGAAGTCTCCGAAATCGGAAAAGATAAAATTGGGCATTACGGTATCGAGATCAATTACGCAAAGCACCTTCCCTTCTTCATCGAACATCATATTGTTCACCTTCGTATCGCAGTGGCATACACGTTTAGGCAATTTACCCTCACGATACAAACGTTCACCTTTACACATTTCGTCTGCACGCTTTTCAATCTCATCCAGATAATATTGCACTTCTTTCACCCGACCTACCGCATCCGCAGCCACGGCATCCCGAAGCTGCTTCAGACGAAACTCCATATTATGGAAGTCAGGAATCGTCTCTCCCAGCGTATCCGGAATATCCGCAAGCATCGCCTGGAAATTGCCAAAAGCAACACCGGCATAATAAGAATATTCCGCATCCACCGTTTCATAAGTCTTTGCATTGGGAATGAAAGTCATGATGCGCCAATAGTTTTCGCCATCGTACCAATACGTTTTTCCCGTATCGGCAGGAATAAAAGAAAGTACCTTGCGGTCGATATCATCCGCTCCCTGTTCCGTAAGTTTCTTGCGGATATGCCGGGTAACGGCTTCAATGTTTGTCTGCAACATTTCCACATTCTGGAAGATAGCGTGGTTGATACGTTGCAATACATAGTCGGGCGCGTCGGCTTCCAAAGTAGTCACTTTGTACGTGTCATTAATCAGTCCGCTGCCCAAAGGCTGGATTTCGTTAACTGTACCCTTCGTATTGAAATGGGATACAATGGATTGGAGGTTATTCATGATATTTTATAATAGATTTAAAATTGGTATGCAAATATACACCTTCCGAATGAAAGCAAAAGTCAAAATTCGTCCGACAAACGCCCAAAAATATACATTTCGACAGACATAACCATAAAAAACAGCCAATAAACATCCCCCTTTTGAGCAAAACGCCTTATATTTGTGTTTGAAACCTTAAAATACCGGAGGAAAAGTGCAAAAGTTTATCAGAACGCTGTTTCTTGTTTTAGTAAGCATAGTTACAGCAAACGTACACAGCCAGAATATCACTTTCAATCATTTAACCACCGACGACGGCCTATCTCAGTTTAGTGTCAACAGTTTGTATATTGATGAAAATGGTATCTTATGGATTGCTACGCGCGAAGGTTTGAACCGTTACAATGGAAACGATATACAGACTTACAAACTGAACAAAAACGATCCCTACAGCCTTTTCTGTAACACCGTGCTCCGTATGGCAGGCGACCAGAACGGAAAAATCTACCTGCTCTGTACCGAAGGTGTTGCCCAGTTCGACCTGACTACCCAACGCTTCACCACCCTCCTGCAAGGAAACATCAATAGCATATATTATAAAAACGGCCTTTTCATCGGAAAAAAGAATGAAATATACCGCTATAATGAGCAAACCGATAACTTTGATCTTTACTACCAGATGGCAGGAGAAAACATCGAAATATCCTGCATGTTCGAAGACAAAGGACACATGTGGATAGGAACCACCAGCGAAGGTGTGTTCAATCTGAAAATAGACAAACATCTGCTAACTCACCCCATCGAGAAAGGAAATATCACCAGTATTTACCAGGACAATGCAGGCGAACTGTGGATCGGAAGCTGGGAAAAGGGACTCTTCCGAGTGAAAACAGACGGAAATATCGAGAACCTGCGAAACGACCCGAAGAACCCGCATAGCATATCTTCCGATTTTGTCAGATCCTGCTGCGAGGATAATCTTGGCAATATCTGGATAGGAACCTTCAACGGTCTGAACCGGTACAATAAAACGACAGGACTTTTCCAGAACCATACCTCCAACGAGATGCAGAATGAAGGACTTACACACTCGTCCATCTGGTGCATCGTAAAAGATAATCAAGGTACTTTATGGCTGGGTACTTACTTCGGCGGTGTCAATTACTTCAACCCCGAATATGAAATCTATACCCGATACAAAGCTTCCATTCATGAAAAAGAAGGATTAAGCAGTCCCGTAGTCGGACGCACCATTGAAGATAAGAACGGAAATCTGTGGATTGGCACGGAAGGAGGCGGACTGAACTTCTACAACCGCCGGACACGTGAGTTCAAGTGGTATCTTGCCGGACAAGGACGCAACAGCATCTCCCACAGTAACGTGAAAGCCCTTTATTATGATCCCGCAAAGGAAATCATCTGGATAGGAACCCACCTTGGCGGACTGAACAAACTGGATATCCGCACAGGTACATTCACGCATTATCTTATGGAAGAAGGAAATCCGGAAACTCTTCCGTCCAATATCGTTCGTGACATTGCTCCCTACCAGGACCAATTGATTGTCGCTACCCAAAACGGTGTATGCCTGTTCAATCCTCAGACCGGAAAATGTCAACAGCTCTTTAAAGATAGCAAAGAAGGGCGTAAAATAGCTATGGTTGCAGATGTAGAGGTAGATAATAACGGCACGCTCTGGATTGCCGCTACAGGCGAAGGTATCTTCTCCTACCGCTTCGATACGAACAAGTTGACCAACTACCGTCACGACGGAACGCAGGCACACAGCCTCAGCAACAATAATGTGAACAACATCATGCAGGACAGTAAGGGTAACTTGTGGTTCTCTACTTCGGGAAGTGGCCTCGACCTGTACCGTTCCGCTACCAACGATTTCGAAAACTTCGACAAGGGCAAGAACGGACTTGTCAGTGATTGCATTTACGATACACAAGAATCTCCCGTCAGCGGTAAACTGATACTGATTACCAATCAGGGCTTCTCCATCTTCGATCAGAAAGTGGAAAAGTTTCAGAACTACAGCGTGGAGAATGGTTTCCCACTGACAGCTGTCAATGAAAACGCTCTTTGTGTGACACGCGACGGAGAAATCTTCCTTGGCGGTACGCAAGGTATGCTCTCATTCAATGAACTGGAACTTAATTTCACCCCGAAGCCTTACAAGATCATCCTTTCCCGCCTCATCGTAAACGGCGCCGAAGTAAAAGTGAGCGATGAAACGGGTATTTTGACGCAATCCCTATGCCATACACAGGAAATCACCCTGAATGCTAACCAAACCATGTTCAGCATCGAATTCGCCACCTCCAACTACGTGGCAGCCAATAAGAATGAAATCATTTACAAGCTGGAAGGCTTCTCCGAAGACTGGAACAGCACGCGCGGCCAACCTATCATCACCTACACGAACCTGAATGCCGGAACATACAATCTGCTGATTAAACCTAAAGGGAAAGAAGAGTCCATCTGTCCGCAGGTGCATCTTACGATTCATGTACTGCCACCTTATTATAAGACTCCGCTCGCCTATCTTATTTATCTGATAGTGACCGGTATCCTTTTGTGGTATCTGGTGAAGACATACAAATCGAGAATTAAGCTGCGTGAATCGTTGAAGTACGAACAAAAGCATATACAAGACGTGGAAGCGCTGAACCAATCGAAACTACGCTTCTTCACCAACATCTCACACGAGTTCCGCACGCCGCTTACACTCATCGTATCGCAGGTGGAAACTCTGATGCAATTGCAAAACTTCACACCCACCATTTATAATAAGATACTGAGCATTTACCAGAACAGCATCCAACTGCGCGAACTGATCACCGAACTCCTAGACTTCCGCAAACAGGAACAAGGGCACATGAAGGTAAAAGTCAGTCCGCACAACATAGTGCATTTCCTTTATGAGAATTACCTCATCTTCATGGAATATGCAAGCAGCAAACAGATCAATTTCAATTTTGAGAAAGACTGTGAAAGTCTTGAAGTATGGTATGACCAGAAGCAAATGCAGAAGGTAGTCAATAACCTGCTATCCAATGCCATCAAGCATACCCAAGCCGAAGATACCATCACACTCAGCATCACCACCGAAGGCAATGAAGCCGTAATTCGCGTGACTGATACTGGTAGCGGTATCGATGCCAAAGAAGTAGATAAGATATTCGACCGTTTCTATCAGACAGAGCAGATGGACAGTCTCACCACCGGTGTAGGCACCGGCATCGGTCTGGCTCTGACGAAAGGTATCGTCGAACTGCACCACGGCACCATCAAGGTAGAAAGCGAACTGGGCAAGGGCAGCAGTTTCATCGTCCGTCTTCACCTGGGCAACGCCCATTTCAATACTGAGGAAATCAGCAAAAAGAGCGAAGACGTACAGCAAATAGAACAACCGCAAATTTCTGAAATCGATGCCTCACTCAAAGCTGAATTGGAAGAAAATGCCCCGATTAAGCGCATGCCCGATGTCAAGATGGTTATCGTGGAAGACAATGCCTCCATTTGTGAGATGTTGGCAAACATCTTCCGCCCATTCTATCAAGTGCTGACAGCCGCAGACGGTGAAGAAGGTCTGGAGCTGATACAGAAGGAAATGCCGAATATTGTGGTAAGCGACGTCGTTATGCCCAAAATGTCCGGTACCGAGCTCTGCAAACAGATAAAAAATGATTTCAATACTTGCCACATACCGGTAGTACTGCTTACCGCACGGACTGCCGTAGAACAAAACATTGAAGGACTGCGTATCGGTGCGGACGATTACATCACCAAACCATTCAACACGAATCTGTTGATTTCGCGTTGTAACAACCTGGTAAATTCACGCATTCTCCTCCAAGAAAAGTTCAGTAAACAACCACAAGCTTATGCACAGATGCTTGCCACCAACCCGATAGATAAGGAAATCCTGGACCGCGCCATCAGCATCATCGAAAAGAATCTGGATAATACGGAATTTAATGTCAATATCTTCGCCCGCGAAATGGCTATGGCACGTACCAACCTGTTCACTAAGCTGAAAGCCATCACCGGGCAAACACCGAATGACTTCATCCTGACCATCCGCCTGAAAAAAGGCGCCTTGATGTTGCGGAACAACCCGGAACTAAACATTACCGAGATATCGGACAAAATAGGTTTCAGTTCTTCACGCTACTTCTCAAAGTGTTTCAAGGACGTATACCAGATCAGTCCGCTGGCATACCGTAAAGGAGAAAATATGGACTCCGAAAAGAAAGAAGAAAAAAACCCGCCTCTTGCCACTTAACAGGCAAGAGGCCGGCAAAGTACCAAACATACACTCGATACGTGTTTTGTACGTTTTTCCCCTTCACTTGTACTCTACTATACACAGAATTTCCCGAAAGCCATTACCTTTGACCTCAGAAATAACAATCTAAAGTCAAAGAGCTATGAAACATTTTTCACCTTTATGGTCTCTCCTCCCGGGCGCAGCCCTGATAGCTGGATGTGGAAATCCATCGAAAAAGGAAACCACTGACAACACCCGTCAGAAACCTAATGTGATATACTTAATTGCCGACGATTTGGGTATCGGCGATTTGAGTTGCTATGGCGCTACCAAGATAAGTACTCCTAATATCGACCGTCTTGCCGGACAAGGTGTACAGTTTACCAATGCCTATGCTACTTCCTCTACCAGTACTCCTTCCCGCTTCGGTCTGTTGACAGGTATGTATCCTTGGAGGCAGGAAAACACGGGAATCGCTCCGGGTAACTCTGAGCTGATTATCGACACAGCCTGTGTCACCATGGCTGATATGTTCAAGGCAGAAGGCTATGCTACCGGCGCCGTAGGAAAATGGCATCTAGGACTCGGTCCCAAAGGTGGTACGGACTTCAATCATCTGATAAAGCCTAATACTCAAGATATAGGATTTGATTACGAATACATCATTCCCGCCACAGTTGACCGTGTACCTTGTGTATTCGTTGAGAACGGACATGTAGTAGGTTTGGATCCTAACGATCCCATTACCGTCAACTATAACCACAAAGTGGGTGACTGGCCTACCGGATTGGAGAATCCGGAACTTGTAAAACTGAAACCCAGTCAGGGACATAACAATACGATTGTAAATGGTATTCCCCGTATCGGTTGGATGACCGGTGGTAAATCTGCTCTTTGGGTGGATGAGGACATTGCAGATGTCATCACAGGTAAAGCAAAAGATTTTATTATCAAGCATAAAGACGAACCTTTCTTTATGTACATGGGTACGCAAGATGTACATGTTCCACGCGTCCCCCACGCCCGTTTCGCCGGAAAGAGCGGTATGGGAACCCGTGGTGATGTAATCCTGCAACTGGACTGGACTGTGGGCGAGATTATGAACACTCTGGACAGTCTGAACCTTGCGGATAACACCATCTTTGTATTCTGTAGCGATAACGGCCCTGTCATTGACGACGGCTATCAAGATCAGGCTCTTGAACTACTGAACGGTCACACTCCTATGAAACAATACCGTGGTGGAAAGTACAGTGCCTATGAAGCCGGAACACGTATTCCATTCATTGTACGTTGGCCTGCCGGTATTCAGCCTTGTAAACAGCAAGCTTTATTCTCTATGATTGATGTATATGCTTCTTTGGCTGCGTTGTTGAATCACCCGCTTACACCCGCAACCGTTGCTCCTGACAGCCGTGATCAATTAGCCACTTTCTTAGGGAAAGATAATACCGGATGCGACTATGTAGTACAGCAGAATTTGAACAATACTTTATCGATTATTCAAGGAACATGGAAGTACATCGAGCCAAGTGATAAACCCGCTGTCGAACATTGGACCAAAATGGAGTTAGGGAATGATCCCAAACCTCAACTGTACAATATTTCCATAGATCCGTCGGAGAAAAATAACGTTGCAGCAGCACATCCGGAGATGGTAAAAGAGCTTTCAACACTACTGGAGCAGGTAAAGGCCGGGAAGAACCAGGGTACAAAGTAAGGAATCGTACAGAACAGGGTTTCTTTATCAAGAATGTACAAATTCGTACTTTTTGCGAACTATTAACTAAAGTCGACTTCTATTCAATCACATACATTTGCGTTGTGATTCGAGTCGTTTAACGAGAAAGAACAACCTTTTTTAAAAACTAATTAATTTAATATTTATGAAACAGAAATCAAGCCTCTTGAAAGCGCTAAGTATCATGTTACTTTTTGTTCTGTTTGCGACACAAGCAAGAGCACAAGGAATAACAGTTACTGGTACTGTAAACGACAACTTAGGTCCTGTTATCGGTGCATCCGTAGTGGTAAAAGGAACCGTCAATGGTTGCATTACAGATTTAGATGGAAACTTCAAATTAACAAATGTACCTTCAAAAGGTATTTTAGTTGTATCTTTTGTAGGTTACCAGACACAAGAGATTGCTGTCAACAATCAAACAAAACTCACTATCAATTTAAAGGAAGATGCCCAACAACTGGATGAAGTCGTTGTTGTCGCAGTAGGTTATGGTGACGTAAAGCGTCGCGACTTAACCGGTTCTATTGGTAAGGCCAATATGGATGACCTGACAAAAACTCCTATCAACAATATTGCCGAATCTTTAGGCGGACGTATCGCAGGCGTTCAAGTTTCTTCTTCTGACGGTGGTCTGGGCGACAACTTCAATATTGTTATTCGTGGTGCCGGTTCATTAACTCAAAGTACTGCTCCTCTTTATGTTATTGACGGATTCCCTATGGAAAGCTCAAGTATGGGTGCGCTCAATCCAAATGACATCGAATCAATTGACGTACTAAAAGATGCCTCAGCTACAGCCATCTATGGTTCCCGTGGTGCTAATGGCGTCGTTATCATTACCACTAAAAAAGGTAAAGCCGGAAAAACAATGGTTACCTATAACGGTAGTGTGAGCTTTAGCACCGTTAAAAATAAAATGGATGTCATGAATGCCTATGATTTTGCATGTATGCAGAAAGAAATAATGGCAGGCAATACAAAAGAAGTAGACGGTGAAATGGTTGACGAATTTGAATACTTCTATTTAAAAAACGGACTGACACTTGATGATTACAAAACAATGAAGAATTATAACTGGCAGGACGAAATCTACCGCACTGCTTTAAGTCATAACCATCACGTTGCTTTAAGTGGTGGTACAGACAAAATGGACTACACCGCATCTCTATCATACAGTAACCAAGAAGGCGTTATTATACGTTCTGATCTAAATCGCTATCAAGGTCGTTTCAATCTGAATCAAAGAATCAACAAGAGTATTAAAGTTAATGCAAATGTTAACTATGCCAGTGTTACTCAAAATGGTCCTAACCCCTCTATCAATACTTCTCAGTCTTCTAACTCATTAATGTACAGTGTATGGGGTTACCGTCCTGTTTCTCCTTCCGGTTCCGACCTATTGGCAGAACTTTATGACGAAGATGTAGACATAAACAACGATTATCGATTCAATCCGGTAAAATCTGCACAAAACGAATATCGTCGTAAAATTACAAATACCCTGCAAGCTAATTTGGGTGTAGAATGGGAAATCATCAAGAACCTGAAGTTAAAAGTAACAGCTGGTTATACAGGCAAAGACTATAAGAACGAAGAATTCAACAATTCTCAAACACGTACCGGTAATAGTCATCCAAACAATACTCAAAGTAAGGGAGTCAATGCTTATCTATATCAATCAGAAAGCAGAAGCTATCTGAATGAGAATACATTGAGTTATGTTTTCAACAAGAAAAAACATAATCTAAACGCCCTATTGGGTATCACTTTCCAAAAAAACACCAGCTACTATCATGATGTCAGCGTTTCTCACATCACTAATGAATCATTAGGCATGGCTGGCTTAGGAAATGGTGATGTTCCTGTTGTCAGCGCTTCTAAAGGAGAAAATGCTCTGATGTCTTATTTGGGACGTTTAAACTACAATTATGATTCAAAATATTACGTAACTTTCTCCATGCGTGCCGATGGTTCATCCAAATTCGCACCAGGCAATCGCTGGGGATATTTTCCTTCAGGCTCACTGGCTTGGGCTTTCGGACGTGAAAACTTCGTAAAAGATAATCTAACGTGGCTATCTAATGGTAAATTGCGTGTCAGCTACGGTCTCACAGGTAACAATCGTATTGGAGACTATGATTACATGGCTCGTTTGTATGCAAGTGAAAATACTTATAAATATCCTTGGGACAGCACTTTCTATCCAGGATACTATGTTTCCAGCATTGCTAATCCTAACCTGAAATGGGAAACGACCGAGCAATACGACTTTGGTTTGGATTTAGGCTTTTTGGATGGACGCTTAAACCTGAATATTGACTACTATATCAAAACAACCAAAGATTTGCTGATGAATGCAGATACTCCTGCCAGTTCCGGTTATGCAACTACCCGTCTTAACATTGGTGAGTTACGCAATACAGGATTTGAAGTTACTTTAGAAAGTACTAACATACAGAATAAGAACTTTACCTGGTCATCCAGTTTCAATATAGCATTCAATAAAAATAAAATCTTGTCTTTAAACTACGGGCAAGAACAGATGACAAGTTACATCAGCTGGGACCAGAAATTCAGAAACCAGATAGCCTATGTCAGTCGTGTAGGAT
>ERZ780003.220-NODE-220-length-21056-cov-7.64321_pt1 | contig 21056 bp, 18 predicted proteins | sample MGYA00511931_ERZ780003 | MGnify/ENA primary metagenome ERZ780003 (study PRJEB29588, sample SAMEA2162297) | human gut metagenome | biome: human gut; feature: human-associated habitat; material: faeces | place: Denmark | collected 2008/2010 ... | reverse complement strand
CAGCAGGAATTCATGAACATTAAGTATCGCAACAAGGTTCGCCTGGCGGATTACATTTTAGAGCACAACGGCATAGTCGTTGACCCCCGCTCCATTTTCGACGTACAGGTCAAACGTCTTCATGAATACAAGAGACAGCTCCTTAACATCCTGCACGTAATGTACCTTTACAACGAGTTGAAAGAACATCCCGACATGGAGTTCTATCCCCGTACCTTTATCTTCGGTGCAAAGGCGGCAGCAGGCTACCGCAACGCAAAGCTGACCATTAAGCTGATTAATTCCGTTGCAGACGTTATCAACAACGACGAGTCCTTAGGCGGCAAGCTGAAGGTGGTATTCATCGAAAACTACAGAGTTTCCAATGCAGAGATTATCTTTGCGGCATCCGATGTTTCCGAGCAGATTTCCACCGCAAGTAAGGAAGCATCCGGTACCGGCAACATGAAGTTCATGTTAAACGGTGCGCTGACTCTGGGCACCATGGACGGTGCAAACGTAGAAATCGTAGAAGAAGTCGGCAAGGAAAATGCCTTTATCTTCGGTCTTAGTGCAGATGAAGTTATCAACTACGAGAACTACGGCGGCTACAACCCCATGGAAATCTTCAACAACGATCAGGATATCAGAAAGGTGCTGATGCAGCTTATTAACGGCACTTACGCTCCCGAAGATCCCGAGCTGTTCCGTCCGCTTTACAACTCTCTGTTAAATACACAGAGCACCGCAAAGGCAGACACCTACTTTATCTTAAAGGACTTCAAGCCTTACGCAGAAGCACAGAAGAAGGTAGAAGCCGCTTACAGAGACGAAAAGGGCTGGGCAAAGAGCGCTATCTTAAATATGGCAAGCTCCGGCAAGTTTACTTCCGACAGAACCATCCAGCAGTATGTGGATGAAATCTGGCACCTTGACAAGGTAGTTATTCCCGAAAAGAAGGCAGCTCCCACCAAGGCAGCAAAGACAAAATAATAGAAAGGAACAGGTTTCCATGATTGAATTAGTTAAGGGCGGTGCTTATTTAGTAAACGGTACCGATATCGTAGAAGACAATCAGGATGCTGCCGCTGCCATTGCGCAGAAGTGCGGCAAAACGGTTACCAAAGAAGAAGCCGGAAAAGAAACCATTGCTTACGGTATTCTGAAAAATCACAATACCTCCGGCAATATGGATAAATTAAAAATCAAGTTCGACAAGCTGACCAGCCATGATATTACCTTCGTCGGTATTATCCAGACGGCAAGAGCGTCAGGATTGGAAAAAACCCCCAACCCATATGTACTCACCAACTGCCACAACTCCCTGTGTGCGGTTGGCGGTACCATCAACGAGGATGACCATTTATTCGGTCTGACCTGTGCCAAGAAATACGGCGGTGTGTATGTACCCCCTCATCAGGCGGTTATTCACCAGTTTGCAAGAGAAATGCTTGCAGGCGGCGGCAGAATGATTTTAGGCTCCGACTCCCATACCAGATACGGTGCGCTTGGTACCATGGCAATGGGCGAAGGCGGTCCCGAGCTGGTAAAGCAGCTTTTAAATCAGACCTATGATATCAACATGCCCGGCGTGGTAGGTGTTTATCTTACCGGCGAACCGGTAAAGGGTGTCGGTCCTCAGGACGTGGCGCTCGCCATTATCGGTGCGGTTTTCGCAAACGGCTATGTGAAGAATAAGGTAATGGAATTTGTAGGACCCGGTGTGGCATCCTTAAGCGCCGATTTCCGTATCGGCATTGATGTTATGACCACCGAGACCACCTGCCTGTCCTCCATCTGGAAAACAGATGACAGAATTAAGGAATTTTACGATATTCACGGACGTTCCGAAGATTATAAGGAATTAAATCCCGGCGAAGTAGCATATTACGACGGCATGATTAAGATTGACTTAAGCACCATCCGTCCCATGATTGCCATGCCGTTCCATCCCAGCAACACCTACACCATCGAAGAGTTGAACGCCAACCTTTCCGACATCCTTCATGAGACGGAAGAGCGTGCAAAGGTAAGCCTGGACGGTGCGGTAGAGTTTTCTTTGCAGGACAAAGTTCGTAACGGCAAGTTCTACGTGGACCAGGGTATTATTGCCGGCTGTGCAGGCGGCGGATTTGAAAACATCTGCGCAGCAGCCGATATCTTAAAGGGACGTTACATCGGCGCAGACGAGTTCACCCTAAGCGTATATCCCGCTTCCATGCCGGTATATATGGAACTCATCAGGAACGGCTGTGCAGCAACTATTCTGGAAACCGGTGCGGTTATGAAGACGGCATTCTGCGGTCCCTGCTTCGGCGCAGGCGATACACCCGCCAACAATGCCTTCAGTATCCGTCACTCTACCAGAAACTTCCCGAACCGTGAAGGCTCCAAGCTGCAGAGCGGTCAGATTGCTTCCGTTGCTCTTATGGATGCAAGATCCATAGCCGCAACCGCAGCAAACAAGGGCGTGCTGACACCGGCTACCGAATTTGACGGTGATTTCAACCATTATCAGTATCACTTTGACAGCAAGATTTACGCAAACCGCGTATTTGACTCCAAGGGTGTAGCGGATTCTACCGTAGACATCCACTTCGGACCCAATATCAAGGACTGGCCCGCTATGGGTGCGCTTCCCGAGAACCTGGTTCTGCAGGTTGTCAGCGAAATCCATGACCCGGTTACCACAACGGACGAGCTTATTCCTTCCGGTGAAACCTCTTCCTACCGATCCAATCCTCTGGGACTGGCAGAGTTCACCTTAAGCCGTAAGGACCCGAAGTATGTAGCCCGTGCCAAGGCTATCCAGAAGGCGGAAACAGAAAGAATGGCAGGCGGACATCCCTGCGAAGCGGTTCCTGCCGTAAAGGATATCATGCATACCGTAAAGGAAAAATATCCGGATGCCAACCACGAAAACACTGGCTTCGGCTCCACCATTTTTGCCGTGAAACCCGGCGACGGTTCTGCCCGTGAACAGGCAGCTTCCTGCCAGAAGGTACTGGGCGGCTGGGCAAACATTGCCAATGAGTATGCTACCAAGCGTTACCGTTCCAACCTGATTAACTGGGGTATGCTTCCCTTCCTGATTGAAAAGGGCGAGCTTCCTTTCAAGAACCTGGATTACCTCTTTATCCCCGGCATCAAGAAAGCCGTAGAGGAAAAAGCGGACACCATCACCGCATACAAGGTGGGCGGGGACGGACTGACACCGTTTACCATGACTCTCGGCGAACTGACCGATGAGGAGCGCCAGATTATCTTAAAGGGTTGTCTGATTAACTACAACCGCGTGTAAACGGAAAATAAAAAAACAAAACTAAAAGCAGGCGAATGCACATCATTTGCCTGCTTTTTCTGATTAGTGTTCCGGCACTTCGACCTTGTTGTTAAAAGCATCCAAGAGTTGGGCAAGAAACACGCCCGCAGCAAGGAAAAAGAGGTTTAACATGCTTTCCCGCAGGGAACCGGTAAAGCCTTCCCAGGGAACGGTCATAACCGTAGCGGCAATTACCACACCGACGATGGTGTGGAAGGCAACGGAGTAATGTTTTTCAAAGAGCCGGTTTATAAATTTAGGCAGGAGTAGCATGGTAACAGCCGCCCCTAAAAGACCGGGCAGGGCAACGGAAAGGGAAAGATGCCCCAGTCCGTCTACAAACGGTGTATACAATCCCAGAGGCATCAGCAGGGTGGAAAAACTCATGCCGGGGGCAATAATACTTAACGCCAGACAGAAGCCGCAGAATACAAACCAGCCAAAGGACGGGGAAATGGTAACGGATGCAGACTGCAGACCGATTAACAGGGCAAATACAAGCAGCATGGCGGCAACAAGGGAAATGTAAGAGCCTTTGCTGCGTCCTTTCTGCCCGGCTTCCCGGAACAGGGACGGCAGCATGCCGCCAATCAGTCCCACGAACAGGCAGACGGAAGGGTTGGGATACTTCTCCAATACATAGGAAAGCAGATTGGCAATTCCCAAGAAGCCGATGATGCCGCCTAAAATAATAGGAAACAGTTTCGGCACATGGGTTTTGAAATTGCGGATGGGGTTGGCTAACAGCTCCATAACAGGTTTGTATACGCCGAAAATGACGCTCAGCACGCCACCGGAGATTCCCGGGAGCACAGCTCCGAGCCCAATCAGGGCACCCTGACATATACGAAGGAAAAAAGATTTTGTTTTCATGAATGTAACCTTGCCTTTCTATCGATATAGTATATGAAGATAGAAAAAAAGTCATGTCATTTTCCTATTCTTAACGGAATATGAACAGGGCAGCGTTGAAAGAAGGTGCAAAATCTTAAATATATAAAAACATAAAATAAACCTTGCATAGTCTACAAATTTACGATATACTACATCCATAAGCAGATACTTCTTTTTTCTAATTTTCTTTTGCCGGTGCTCGCCGGTGTCTAAAAATTCAAGAATTCCTGCTTAGAACCCAAGAAACAACAAAATAATCTAAGGAGGAAAACGTGACAAGACAACAGAAGAAAGAAACGTATGTTTCCGACAGGGAAGCACAGTATGATGAGCGTGCCAAAAGGGTGGCAGGCTCCAAAATCGTGATCGCCAGTATCCTGTCAAAGACAGTGGATGCTTTCCGGGGAATGAAGCCTCGGGAAATCGTGCCCTATATAGAGGGCGAACCTTACATCGGCAGTGTACCGGTGGAACCCGGGCAAACCAATGCTTCTTATACCGAAAACGGGAAGCGGATTGTGGGCTTCAATACAGAAAATCAGGAAGAAAACGAAGGACTGGTAAGATTTGATGTAATCTGCTATGTGCGTCTGCCGGAGAAAGAGAGCAAGGCAGCTGCAGGGAACGGACGCGCTGCAAGGGCAAAGTGCCGGGCAACCGTATCCGGCAGAAAAGGTCCGCTGACCCAGATCATCATCAACATTGAAATACAGAAAGACCAGCCACATACATATAAGATCCTAAACCGGGCAGTCTTTTATGTGAGCCGTCAGATTTCTTCCCAGAAGGAAAGGGATTTTGTAAAATCCCATTATGACGATATTAAGAGTGTGTATTCCATCTGGGTCTGCATGAATATGGAGGAGAACAGTTTGTGCCATATTCACCTGACCAAAGAGGATATCATCGGAGACAAACAGTGGGGCGGCAACCTGGATTTGTTCCATATCATTATGATAGGAATCGGGAAAGAACTGCCGGAGCATAATGAAATCTATGAACTTCACAGGCTTCTGGGAACCTTGTTTTCAAAAGAGCTTGGCAGAAAGGACAAGCTATGGATTTTAAAAGAGGAATACGATATAACAGAAGACGATAATCTGAGAGAGGATGTGAGCGAAATGTGTAACTTAAGCCAGGGAATCAAAGAAGATGGTATTGCAATCGGACTGGAAAAAGGGCGTGAAGACGGTATTGCGATTGGACTGGAAAAAGGGCGTAAGGACGGTATTGCAATCGGAGAGGCCAAAGCACAGGCAGCGTTAATTGGTAACATGCACAAAAACGGCTTTACTGCCGAGCAGATAGCAGCAGCCACAGACAAGGATTTAGAGGATGTGAAAGCTATCTTGCGCAACAAGTGACCTTCAGGGACTAAAGTAAATCCCATATTTGCCGATATGTATTACAGATGCGTAACTGCAGTGCGCATCTATTATACATATGGTCGCCACGGATGGTATCAGAAAGGAAAAGGAAGCCCTTATGATATCATTTTTGTTTTTATGGGACAAGGAAGGAAAATAAGAGCAAGGGACCGCCGGCCTTAATGGCAGAAGGGGGCAAACTTGAAGATAAGTTCCAGTAATATGATAATGCAGTCGTCACGGAGATACACTTCCTCGTGGAGTGCGACGCAGCGTTTTCAGTTTAACAAAGGTCTGCAGGATGCAGGCACAAAAGAAACGAAGGAATGGGAGGAACCGGAAGCTTCCCAGACCTACGACAGTCTGAAAAATTATTTTGGCAACCTGCGGATAACGCATCTGGAGGTACGGCAGGACACCAGCTCAGTGTTTGAGCAGTTCAGACAGCAGACAATCCGTTCTATTTTTGCCATGCTTTTCGGCGAAGAAAAAGCAAAAGAAATATTTGAAGACAGAGAAATTTCGGCAAAACAGACGGAAGTACCGGCTCAGACGCTGCAGACGGGAACCCTGCAAAGTGCCGGCAGGATAACTTACCGGGTAGAGCAGCAGTATGCAGAACAGGAAAGCACGTATTTTTCAACAAACGGAATTGTGCGCACGGCTGACGGCAGGGAAATCAATATCCGTGTGGATGTAGGCATGTCCCGGAGTTTTCAGGCGGCTTTCAGCAAAGAAATGACCGTGGATACCTGCGACCCGCTTATCTTGAATTTTGACGGCAACGCAGCAGAGCTTACCGACCAGAAATTTTATTTTGACCTGGATTGCGACGGCAAAAAAGAACTGATTTCCGGTCTGGGAAGCGGAAGCGGCTATCTGGCACTGGATAAAAACGGAGATGGAGTTATCGGCGACGGCAGGGAACTCTTCGGACCGGGCAGCGGCAACGGATTTGAGGAGCTGGCAGCCTATGACGAAGACGGCAACGGCTGGATTGACGAAAATGATGCGATTTTTAATTCCCTGAAAATCTGGTGCAAGGATGAAAACGGCAACGACAGACTTTACAGCCTTGCGGAAAAAGGTGTGGGAGCCATCTGTCTGCAAAATGTTTCCACGGATTTTTCCTTAAAGAATGCGAAAAATGAAACCAACGGCATAATCCGTAACACCGGCATCTTTTTGTATGAAAACGGCGCAGCGGGCACAATCCAGCATGTGGATATGGCAAAGCATCTGGACAAGACACAGTAAATCATTGCAAGAGATAAGTTAAAACAAAATAAGTGACAAAAACAAAACAATGGAAAAAGAGCGGGTAAAAGAATTTTTATTTTTTTGCACGTTCTTTTTCTTTTGCATAAATCCCGGACATCAGGCAAGACTATGCATACAGAAGTTATATCTGAACCATATGGAAAAGAAGGTCCTGTGAAAATCCTATGGAATGATAAAAATAAATAAGGAAAGGATGCATAGCAAAATGAGAAGGGATAATGGATATAAAAGAGGCAGGAATGCTGCTAAAAAAGAGAAAATTATTATGATTGCTTCTTCGGCATTTGTACTGATGGCGCTGACCATGACCGGCGTTTATGTAAAGAATAACAACAGTGAGCAGAAAAACGACGGCTACCAGATTAACTTTGACCAGTTGGAAAACCAGGTGAAGGACGAGCTGGGCAATACCGGTAATCAGATGCAGGAGCAGCTTCAGAATTTAAGCGACCCCATTGCCAAGGAGGACGATTTGGATTATACGCCGATGGAAGAGGTGGGATCCGGTGACGTGGAAATTCCGGGACTTACGGGAGATACCGCAAACAGCGGCGGCAAAACGGCACATGCTGGAGAAGAGGAGCTTGCTCCTGATCTGGTGGATGAGGCAGAGGAAACCGGGATGACTTCCGAAGTGGAGAAAGAAAATGACCTTGCTGATGCGGGCGAAGAAGTAACCAGCGGTTCCCAGGTGAAGAAACAGGAAATTTCCTGGCAGGCGGGCGACTATTTTGTATGGCCGGTAAACGGCAATGTGCTGATACCTTACAGTATGGATAAAACCGTTTATTTTGCTACTCTGGACCAGTATAAATACAGCAGAGCCATGGTGCTTGCGGCAGAGGAAGGAACCACCATATATGCATCCGCTTCCGGCACCGTGGAGTCCGTTTATACAGATGCGGAAATCGGAAATGCCGTGAAATTAAATATCGGCGGCGGATATGAAGTGGTATACGGACAGTTGAAGGATATTCAGGTGAAAGAAGGCGGCTATGTGGAAAAAGGCAGCGTCATCGGTACAGTGGCGGCGCCTACGAAATATTACAGTGCGGAAGGCGCCAACATTTACTGTGAACTTTTGCATGACGGTGCAGCGGTTGACCCTATGGGGGCACTGCAATAATGCTTTATATTACAGGTGGAAAAATACTGACCATGGCGGGCAGGGTGTATGAAAACGGAACCATCGGCATCCAGAATGGGAAAATTGCGGAAATCAAGGAGGGCTCCATCCACAATGCAGGCTGCAACCGCCAGAAAAATATTATCAATGTAGACGGAGCCTGGGTCATGCCCGGGCTCATAGAGGCGCACTGCCATGTGGGCATCAGCGAGGAGAAAAAGGGCATGGAAGGGGATGACTGCAACGAAAATGTCAACCCTATTACCCCCTATCTCCGGGCAATTGATGCCATTAACACAATGGATGCCGGCTTTTCAGATGCCGTGAGAGCGGGCATTACTTCTGCTATGATTGGCCCGGGAAGCTCCAACGTGGTGGGCGGACAGTTTGCGTTCTTAAAGCTCTTCGGACGCTGTATCGATGATTTGATTGTGAGGGCGCCGGCAGCCATGAAGGTGGCGTTCGGCGAAAATCCCAAGGTCAATTATTCCGGAATGGGAAAGAGTCCGTCGACCAGAATGGCGATTGCAGGCATGCTCAGGGAAGAGCTTTTTCACGCGAGGGAATACTTGAAAAAGAAAAAAGAGAACAAGAATTTTGAACCGGATTTCCGGATGGAACCGTGGGAAGCCGTATTCAGCGGAGAAATCCCTATGAAAGCACATGTGCACCGGGTGGATGATATTTTTACGGCGGTGCGTATTGCCAAGGAGTTTGGTCTCCGCATGACGCTTGACCACTGCAGTGAGGGACATCTGGTGGCGGACCGGCTGGCACAGGAAGGTTTTCCTGCCATCGTGGGACCGGATTTATCCAGCCGCAGCAAAATCGAAGTGCAGAATGTGGCGTTCAAAACCGTGGGTATTTTACAAAAAGCGGGAATGTTGACGGCAATTACCACGGACCATCCCGTATCACTTATCCAGTCCCTGCCCATTTGTGCCGGAATGGCAGTCAAGGCGGGACTTCCCATGGAGGAAGGCTTAAAAGCCATTACCATTAACCCGGCAAAAATCTGCGGCGTGGCAGACCGGGTAGGCAGTCTTGAAGTGGGAAAGGATGCTGACATTGCTGTTTTTACCGGCAATCCCATGGAAGTTTTCACCAAGACGCTTTATACCATTATTGACGGCAGAATTGTGTACGATGCCGGAAAAGACGAAGGCGAGAAAGCATAAACCGCACTTTACCGGGCTTTTTTTTCATGGTAAAATAAGCAGGGTGATGAGATTGCGGAAAAAGTGGAAGCAAATAACGGCGCTGCTGCTTGCGATGGCTTTGTTAAGCAGCTGCGGTTTGGAAAATAAATTGAATAATGATGCGGCGGGAAATGATGCCGGCGCCAACGGTACTGCAACGGGAGCACCAGCCGACGGCGACAGTTCCGCAGCAGCCGGTTTTTCGATTGCCTACGAATTGCCCGACATGCAGCCGGGTGTGCTGGTTTCCCGCAGCGGCTATCCGGAGAATGGCAGGAAAACGGTGATTTTCCGGGGGAAAAAGCTTCCCGGGCATTATGAAATTATAGACCGGACGGAAAAAACAGTAATTTTTACCGGAGATTTGCAGGATGTTGTATACAACGCCCTGACAGAAGAATATAATGGCTATGGAGATTTTTCGGAGCTTACAACGGAGGGTGAATATGAAATCCGTTGCGACTATATCGGGTATTCCTATCCGTTTACCATCGAAAAGGGCGGCCTTTCCGGAAAACTGGCAGAGGGGATAAACGAATTAAAAGGTCCGGAATCCCTTGCGGACGATGAGATAGAAGAGGCATGCAGAACGGTTTCTATGCTGCTGCTTTCTTATGAGCTGTACGGCGGCGTTTACACACAGGATGCGGATACGGAGGAGGCATTTTTTGCCGTACTTCGTAATTACATAGAATGGCTATACGGAAAACTGGACAATTCCGATTATGAGGAAACGGCGTGGATTTCCGCAGTGCTTGCCAAGTTCAGTTACAGTTATCAGAAAAAGGACAGCAATTATGCCACGTCCTGCCTGCAGGCGGCTGACAAGGCCTGGAAAACGGTGAGTCAGGAGAAAGATACTCCACCGGAACTGCTTTTTTATGCGGCGGGAGAGCTGTACCGGGCAACCGGGCAGAAAAAATATTCCAAAGTGCAGGAAAAAGCGGCGGAACGGCTGCCGGAAACCGTGGATAACGGCGCCCAGACATTCGGAACTTTTACCTACGCGTCAACGAAGCGGAAAATAGATGTGGAGCTTTGCGGTAAAATGCTGATGGTGCTACTTAACCGGGCGGAGGAAATTGCCGCCTGTGCCAAGGATATGCCTTATGGCATCGGCAGCAGCATTACCACCGGGGAACAGATACAGGTCTGGTGGGAGGGTGTCCTCATTGCTTCCTGTAATTATGTAATTACCAACAATGAGTACGGCACGCTTACGGAAAATTATGCCCGGTATTTTGAGGGCATCAATGAGGAAGCGGAATGCCTTTTATACCGGACCGATGAAGAAACAGCGGCATATCTTTTGCTCCTCAGCGAAATGGCGGGCAGGGAATTATAATATAAAACAAGAAAAAGTTGGAACGCAGAAGCTTGTTAAGCGGGATATGCGGATACAGGAATGAAGAAAATCATAGGAAAGGCAAGGATGGAAGGATGAATATTGTAGTTTTGGCAGGCGGAATCAGCACAGAAAGAGATGTATCGTTAATTTCCGGTCAGAAAATCTATCAGGCAATCAAAGGAAACGGACACCATGCGGTGCTTTTGGATGTTTTCTTAGGCTACGAGGGTGATATTTCCCATATTTTTGAAGATGACATCAACTGGGAAGCACAGGTAAGCGGTATCAAGGAAACCAATCCCGATATTGAAAAGGTAAAGGCCATGCGTCCCGACTGGGAGAAGAATTTCTTCGGACCCAATGTCATTGCCATCTGCCAGAAAGCGGATGTGGTATTTATGGCGCTGCACGGCGAAAACGGCGAGAACGGTAAAATTCAGGCATGCTTCGATTTAATGGGCATTACTTATACCGGCACGGATTACGTTTCCTCCGCCCTTAGTATGGATAAGGGACTGACCAAGGATATTTTCCGGCAGTACGGCGTTCCTACCCCGCAGGGCTTCCGCTTAAAGAAAGGGGAAAAAGAACCGGAAGAAGTTACGTTCCCCTGCATCGTAAAGGCTTGCTGCGGCGGTTCCAGCGTGGGCGTCAGCATTGCAGGAAATGAAGAAGAATATGAGGCAGCTAAGGCAGAAGCATTCAAATACGATAAGGAAGCCGTTGTGGAACAGTACATAAAGGGCAGGGAATTTTCCATAGGTCTGCTGGAAGGGAAGGCGCTTCCCATTATTGAAATTGCACCGAAACAGGGGTTTTATGATTATAAGAATAAATATCAGGCAGGCAGTACAGTAGAAACCTGCCCGGCGGACCTGACACCGGAACAGACAAAGCAGATGCAGGCTTATGCGGAGAAAGGATTTGCGGCGCTCCGCCTGAAAAACTATGCCCGTCTGGATTTTATGATGGGAGAAAACGGCGATATGTATTGTCTGGAAGCCAACACCCTTCCGGGAATGACACCTACGTCACTTTTACCCCAGGAAGCGGCTGCCATCGGTATCAGCTATGAACAGCTTTGTGAGAAGCTGATTGCGATTTCACTGAAAAAATAAACATTTCGGGAAAGACTGCTTGTCATTTCCGAAAAGAACAGGAAGGAAGACCTTTATGAAAAATCTGACCTTGGAGAATATTGCCAGAGCCTGCAGCAGCGAACTGAAAAATGCAGGAGGAAACGAAACAAGGGAAATTACCTGCGCGGTCATTGACTCCCGGAAAATAGAAGAGGGAGGTCTTTTCTTTGCCACTAAGGGAGAAAAGGTGGATGGACACCGTTTCATCGGTCAGGTGTTTGAAAAAGGAGCGGCATGTGTGGTTACCTGCATGACACCGGAAGAGGTGGAAGCGGCTTACGGGGTTCCGGCAGAAGCCTGGGGACCGTACATATTGGTGGATGACTCTCTGCGTGCGCTGCGCAAGGTGGCTTCCTTTTACCGCAACGGCCTGACTATCCCGGTGGTGGGCATTACCGGCAGTGTGGGTAAGACCAGCACCAAGGAATTTATTGCGGGCGTGCTTTCCGAAAAGTACTGTGTTCTGAAAACAGAGGGCAACTTTAACAACGAAATCGGACTGCCGCTGACATTGCTCCGCATTCAGGAAGAACATGAAGTGGCTGTTGTGGAAATGGGTATCAGTGATTTCGGAGAAATGAGCCGCTTAGGCGAAATGGCAAAGCCTGACATCTGTGTCATTACAAATATCGGTCAGTGTCATCTGGAAAATCTTCACAACAGGGAAGGTATTTTCCGCGCCAAGACAGAGATTTTCCATTACATGAAGGACGGCGGCGAAGTCTGCTTGAACGGTGAGGATGACCTGCTGGCGGCTGTTACGGAAGTGAACGGCAAAAAAGTGCATCATTTCGGCATTTCCGACAGGGAAGGCTTTGAAGTATACGCAACGGATATTGAAAGTCTGGGACTGCTCGGCAGCAAGGCAGTTTTACATATGCCGGAAGGAAGCTGCCCGATTAAAATTTCGCTTCCGGGCATTCACATGGTAATCAATGCAACCGCAGCGGCACTTGTCGGCAGGCTGCTTGGACTTTCTTTAGAGGAAATTCATGCGGGCATTCACAATGTTACCCCGGTGGGAGGCAGAAGCAATCTGATTAAAACAAAGGATAAGCTTGTAATTGATGATTGCTACAATGCCAATCCGGTTTCCATGAAAGCGGCGATAGATTTGCTGGCAACGGCAACGGACCGCAAGGTAGCCATTTTAGGAGATATGTTTGAATTGGGAGAAAAGGAAGACAGCCTCCATGCGGAAGTGGGAGCATATGCTGTGGAACAGGGCATTGATGCCGTTTACTGTGTAGGAACGCTGTCAAAAGCTATGTATGATGCGGCGCTGGAAGCTTACGACGGTTCGCAGGATGTGCGGTATTTTGCCGACAGGGACGAACTGATGGATAGCCTCCCGGATTTGCTGGAACCGAACGATACCATACTGGTTAAGGCATCCCACGGAATGGGCTTTGCTAAAGTCGTGGAAGCTTTGACCAGGGAAGCATAAGACAACAAGAGCGGAAAATGGAATTTTCATTTCCCGCTCTTTTTTGTTTTGGAAAAGCAGAAGGGGATGGCAGGCACGATTAGGCTTATAAAACAGAAAAGTGCCTACAGAAAAAGAGAAAGTAGGCACGATAAAGCTTGTGAAACAAAAAAGTGCCTACAGAAAAAGGAAGAAGTAGGCACAAAACCGTATGAGTAATAAATGGGTGCCTACTTCTTAAAAAGTGGTAGGCACTGACAGAGGTTTTCATTGAAATAGTGCCTATTTTAAACTTTTTTCTATATCATATACTTTCTTAGCGTAAATAAGAGTAGCCACCGTGGCGCCAAGCAGGTAAATCAGCATCATAACAGTTGCCGCGTTGCCGTTTAAGAAAATGGAAGTAACGACGGTGAGAATACCGGCGGCAATCATGGCGATGGCGCCGAAACGGTTGCTTTTCCGCCAGGTGGTATCGTTATACATACTGTAAGAAATACGCACACCCAAAAGATAGTTTTTCCGGGTCTTGGGCATGAAATTTCCCAGAACAATGAAGATGCCGCCCAGTATGATACAAGAAACCTTAGCAATATCGACAGAGGCAACGGTGCTGTCTGTGACGGCTGTCTGATAGGAACCGTACAGGATAAATGCCTGCATGACGGTATACATCACTGCCATGGATAAGCCGACAATCGGCAGGAATTTTGCGTTGGACTGTGCTTCCGCCCGCTCTTTGTCGGATTTTGCCCGGTCTGCTTTTTTTTCAAAGTGCCGGGTAAAAAGATGCCAGAACAGGGTGATTGCCAGAATCAATAAGGGGAAAATATAGCTTTCGTATTTGCTCCCCCACCGGTCGATTTCTCCCGCAAGCTTGTGATGCATGGGTATGGTATCGGGCATAAACTGTAAGGCAACGGCGGTAAAAAGCAAAGGAATAACAGATACAATCCACATCAGTTTTTTCATTTTCGACTCCCTCCAAACTGTTCAATCCATAAAATCAATTCATCCAGCACCGTGGTATTGAGCTCATAATAAATAAAGTTTTTACTCTTATATTCCATAATTAAATCGGCGCCTTTTAGAAGCTTTAAGTGGTAGGACAGGGCAGCCGGTGTCACAGAAAGCCTTTCGGCAATTTCCCCGGCGTTCAGCCTGCCGTCCTTTAACATCACCAGAATATCCCGCCGCTGTTTATCGGCAAGGACCTTAAAAATATTGTTTTCACCCATACAACTGTGCTCCCGGAATGCTTGCTATAAAATGTTTACTATAAGTAGAAGAAAGCAACATGCTATTTCAAAAATATTTTAAGTAGCTTTTTCTTTAGTATAACAAATGTTGAGAAAATGTCAATAACTATTTCAAAATATTTTTAATTAACCATGTAAATGATATGAATTATCTGTCCTTTTATATAAAAAACGGAGAGGCTTATTTTGCCTCTCCGAAATATTTCTCTTTGTTCCGGAAATAGGTTTCTTCAATGACCGCTTTCACGGTGGCGCCTATCACTTTCTTTTCTTCCCGGGACATTTCATTTAAGTAAATCGGCTTACCGTATTCAATGACTACGGTGGCCTTTTTTATTTTGGGGAAATGGTCTTCAAAAACGGCTGCTGAATTGACGATGGTCATGGGAATAATCGGTGCGCCGGATTTCTCGGCAATCTTAAAGCTGCCATCGTGGAACGGCAGGAAGGTATCGGCGGTTTTGTTGCGGGTGCCTTCCGGGAAAATGCAGACGGAAATACCGGATTTTACCATTTCAATGGCCTGCAGGATGGTTTTTAAGCCTTCCTTTATGTTGTCACGGTCAAGGAATAAGCAGTGCAGGTATTTCATCCAGACAGAAAGCAGGGGAACCTTGAGCATTTCCTTTTTTGCCACATAGCCGGTGGGACGCGGTACTTTGGGATAGGTTAAAATAATGTCGTAAAAGCTGCGGTGGTTTCCCACATACAGTACAGCTTTATCCTTTGGTACGTTTTCTTCGCCAACGGTAATGACCCTGGTGCCGGAAAGAAAAGCGACCACGCGGAATGCCCAGTTTACAATGGCAAGGGAACTGCGGGATTTCACATCCGGCTTCCATTTGCCGATAAGCCATTCGATAAAAAAGAGAGGAATGGAGCAGATTAAAAACAAAATAACGAAGGTTGCTACAATAATCAGTCGAAGCATGGAAAATCTCCTTTGTATGCGTAATCATTTTCAGTTTACCATACAAAGGAGGGAAAGACAATTACTGAAATTCCACCGTTTTATCCATATATTCCGTCTTGATGACAATATAGGGATATGAAGGGGCGTCGGAGGTTTTTTCATCGGGAGAGGGACCCAGCAGACAGGTGTCCACACAAATGGCGTTCTCCGTCAGATACAGTTCGTTTACCGCGATACTGTAACCGCCGGTGGGCTGCTCGCCGTAACCGACACACAGATACAGATAACTCTCATCGGTATATGTAAAACTGAAGGCGTCCTTTTTCCTCTCGGTAATGAGCCCCTTTAATTCATCCGGAAGAACCTCTTCCGAAAGTACCGTAAATTCCATATCCCGGAGCTTGGTATTTTCACCGGTTCCCAGGCTGCAGCCGCAAAGCAGGAGAAGACCGACGATGAGCAAAACTGCAGTGAACTTTGACAATCGCATAAAATTTCCTTTCTGATTCAGGATGTTATTAATAGTTATGAAAAAAAGGTATTCCATATGCGGAAAATATGATATTCTAAAAGATAAGACAACAGAAACAAATCCCGTGTCTTGATGAGGAGGCAGAGCGGACGAAGAAAGGAAAAAGCAGATGATTTTCATAAAAAATGCTTATGTGACAGACCCCGCCGGCGGCAGGGAAGAAAAAGCAGATATCCTGTTAAAAGACGGAAAAATTGTTAAAATCGGTCAGATAAAGGAAGAAGAACTGGCGGCAGAACCGGCTTCTCTTAGGGTGATTGATGCCGAGGGGCTTGTGGCGGCGCCGGGACTTGTGGACGTGCATTCCCATTTTCGTGATCCGGGCTTTACCTATAAAGAGGACATCGAAACCGGTGCGAAGGCAGCGGCAAAGGGCGGCTACACCACCGTGGTTCTGATGGCAAATACGAAGCCCTGCGTGGACAATGAGGAAACACTCCGTTACGTGATAGAAAAAGGGAAGCAGACCGGCATTCATGTGTATACCTGCGCAACCGTGACAATGGGCATGCAGGGAAAAGAAATCGTGCCCATGGAAGAGCTGGCGCAAAAAGGTGCGGTAGGCTTTACCGATGATGGAGTGCCCGTTTTATCGGAAGAAATTGTGGAAGAAGCCATGAGGCGGGCGGCGGCACTTCAAATGCCGTTGAGCTTTCATGAGGAAAACCCCGCTTACATCGAGAACAACGGTGTGAATGCGGGAAAAGCGGCAGCCCATTACCATATTGGCGGCTCCAAGAGAGAAGCGGAGATAGATTTGGTTGGCAGGGATCTGGAGATTGCCTTAAAGACCGGAGCGGCGATTGATATCCAGCATATCAGCACCAAGGAAGCGGTGGAACTGGTGCGTCAGGCAAAGAAGCGCGGCAGCAATATCCATGCAGAAGCTACGCCCCATCACTTCACCCTGACGGAGGATGCAGTCATCACGTACGGCACACTTGCCAAGATGAACCCGCCCTTACGGGAAGAAAGTGACAGACGTGCCATAATAGAGGGATTAAAAGACGGCACCATTGACATGATTGCCACAGACCATGCTCCGCATAGCAAAGAAGAAAAAGAAAAACCGATTACAGAGGCGCCCAGCGGAATCATCGGACTGGAAACGGCACTGCCTTTAAGTGTGACGGAGCTTGTGGAAACAGGAGATATGACACTGATGTCGGTACTGGAAAAGCTAACCTGCAATCCGGCGGATTTATACCATCTTCCGGCAGGCAGACTTACCGAAAACGGCCCGGCGGATATTGTGTTGTTTGACCCGAAGGAAGAGTATGTGATAGACGGTTTTGTTTCAAAATCCCAGAACAGCCCCTTCCTTGGAAGAAAAGTAAAAGGACAGGTTTATTACACCATTTGCGGGGGAAAGATAGTTTACAGTAAACGTGAGGAGGAACAATCATGACAAAGAAGAAAGTAACGGCAAAGGTGCTTTCCCAGAAAAAAATCGGCCCGGACATCTATGATTTGTGGATGAGCACGGAGCTGGCGGAAACGGCGCGCCCCGGACAGTTTGTATGCGTATATCCCAAGGACAAAAGCGCGCTGCTGGGCCGCCCCATCAGTATATGTGAGGTCATTCCCACAGAAAGCATGATGCGTCTGGTATACCGGAAGGTCGGAAAGGGAACCAGTGAGTTTGCCACCCTGAACACCGGGGATACCGTGGAACTGCTCGGCAACCTGGGAAACGGTTTCCCGGCAGATTTGGCGAAAGGAAAAAAGGTATTTCTAATCGGCGGCGGCGTGGGTATTCCTCCCATGGTGCAGCTTGCCAAGACTATTCAGGGAGAAAAGCAGATTATTGTCGGCTACCGCAACAGTGAAACTTTTCTGGACAAGGATTTGGACAGAAGAGGGGATTTATACATTGCTACGGAGGACGGCAGTCTGGGCACCAAAGGAAATGTCATGGATGCCATCCGGGAAAACAAGCTTACCGCCGACATGATTTTTGCCTGCGGCCCCATGCCCATGCTTCGTGCCATTAAAAAGTATGCGGAAGAAGCGGGCATTCCCGCCTATATTTCCTTAGAGGAACACATGGCATGCGGAATCGGTGCGTGCTTAGGCTGTGTGGTAAAGACCGCAAAGAAGGACCCGCATTCCCATGTGAACAACACCAGAATTTGTACGGAAGGCCCCGTATTTGAGGCACAGGAGGTGGAAATCTGATGAATACAAGTGTGAAAATTGCAGGAGTAGAATTCAAAAATCCCGTTATGACTGGCTCCGGTACCTTCGGCTCCGGTATGGAATACGGCGAATTTGTGGATTTGAATAAATTAGGTGCAGTTGTAACCAAGGGCGTGGCAAATGTGCCCTGGCCCGGCAACCCGACGCCGCGAATTGCCGAGGTATACGGCGGTATGTTAAATGCCATCGGTCTGCAGAACCCGGGCATCGATGTCTTTATGGAAAGAGACATTCCGTTTTTACAGCAGTATGATACAAAAGTGATTGTGAACGTGTGCGGAAAATCCATTGCGGATTACGTGGAAGTGGTGGAAAAGCTGGCGGACAAGCCCGTGGATATGCTGGAAATCAACGTTTCCTGCCCCAACGTAAAGGAAGGCGCCATTGCTTTCGGACAGAAGAAGGAAGCGCTGGAAGAGATTACCGCGGAAATTAAAAAGCATGCGAAGCAGCCTATTATCATGAAGTTAAGTCCCAATGTAACGGACATCGGCGAGATGGCAAAAGCGGCGGAAGCAGCGGGTGCGGATGCTATTTCCCTGATAAATACTCTGACCGGCATGAAAATCGACATTCACCGGAGAAAATTTGCCCTTGCCAATAAAACGGGCGGTATGTCCGGTCCGGCAATCAAACCCATAGCCGTGCGGATGGTGTATCAGGCGGCGCATGCCGTAAACATCCCAATCATCGGTATGGGCGGTATCTTAAGCGGTGAGGATGCCATTGAATTCATGATGGCGGGCGCTACGGCAGTCAGTGTGGGCGCAGCCAATTTCTTTGACCCGTATTCCACGGAAAAAGTCATTGCCGGTATCGAAGAATATATGACGAAGTACGGAGTGGAAGATATCAACGAACTAATCGGCGCGGTTATTTAGCATATTTCCTTCGCTGCCTTCATATAGTACCTATAAGCAGTACTTGTATGGAGGTAGCGAAAGTGGAACTGATTAAGAAAAACATACATATGGACCGTATCAAATGCCAGAGTACCGCACAGGTCACTTTGGAAGAAGACATCAACGTTCCCGACAACAAGCCGGATGTGGGCGGGATTATTCTTCACAAGGCAGTGATACAGATAGAAGAAGTCAAACCTACAGAAGACCATGTAAGCGTCAGGGGAAGACTTCTTTTTTCGGTGCTTTACCAGACAAAGGACGAGGGACAGATGTTGGTCAATATCGACGGCAAAATTCCGTTTGAAGAGCAGCTTTATATGGAAGGGGTGCAGGGAACGGATGCGGTAACGGTAAAGGCGTGTCTGGAAGATTTGACGGTGGGAGAAATCAATTCCCGGAAGCTTTCCGTACAGGCGCTCTTTACCCTGAAAGCCTGTGTGGAGGAGCTGTATGACGAAGAAGCGCCGGTGGATTTGTTTTCGGAGGAAGAGGTCTGCCCGTTGGAATTTAGGAAAAGCAATGTAAATGCGGCGCAGATTGCCATTCAGAAAAACGATATCCTGCGGCTGAAAGAGGAAATTTCCATGCCCCAGAATTACCCCAATATTTTCCATATTCTGTGGGAGGATGTGGATTTGGAGGGCGTTACCTTTAAGCCCATGGGCGAAAGTATTTCTGTGCAGGGAGATATCCATATTTTTGTTTTGTATGAAGGGGAGGGTGAAAATACTCCCATCCGTTTCTATGAAAACACCATTCCGTTTAACCGGAATTTAGAGTGCAGCGGCAGCCGGGATGACATGACAGGGCTGATAACATTTGAAATCGGACAGAAAAATCTGGAAGTCAAACCGGATTTCGACGGCGAGGAACGAATGCTTTCGCTGGAACTGGTGCTGGATGTGTCTATAAAACTCTACGAAGAAGAAAACATCAGCATGGTTTCGGATGTTTACGGCGTTACAAGGGAAGTGGAATGCCTGGAAAAGGAAGCGGTCTGCAAGCAGCTTCTCATGCGGATAGCCGGAAAGAGCAAGGTGTCCGACCGGCTGAAATTAGAACATTCCGAGGAAAGGATGCTGCAGGTGATCCACAGCCGGGGCGAGGTGGTATTGGACCGCACTGCCATTACGGAAGAAGGCATTTTGGCGGAGGGTACCTTAAATGTGCAGGTGCTTTACATTACCGGGGACGACATAGCGCCCTACCACAGTGTAACGGGAGTATTGCCGTTCAGTTATACGCTGGAAGTACCGGATATCCGGCCGGAGGATGAGGTAAAGCTTCTGGCGGAAACCGGGCCTCTGCAGGTGGTTATGGTGGACAGTGAGGAAATGGATGTGAAGGCAGTTCTGGACTTCCAGGCAATCTGCTTCCGCAAGCAGCCCGTTTCCTTTATAAACGATTTGAAAATCACGGACCTGGATACGGAAAAAGTAAACGATCTGCCCGGCATGGTGATTTACGTGGCGGGTGCGGAGGATAACCTGTGGAATATCGGTAAAAAATATTATGTGCCGGTGGATAAAATAAAAGAAGTCAATGAAATGAACTCGGATGAAGTCCATCCGGGGGATAAACTTCTTATTGTGAAGGGAATGTAATAAAAAGCCTTGCCATTGCGGCAGGGCTTTTCTTCAAGTCATTGACGAAAAACACCAAATTGTATATAATTAAGTACAATTCCTGAAGAAAGGAAACCAAACGCGAAATGACGGACGATAGTATAGAAATGCAGGGCCATGCCAAGGTCAATCTCGGACTGGACGTGGTGGGCAGACTGCCTAACGGTTACCATGAAGTGAAAATGGTGATGCAGACCGTGGGTGTGCATGATACCGTAACCTTGAGAAAAATACCGGAGGGCATCAAGTTTTCCACGGAAAATGGCGAGATACCCTGTGACGATACCAATTTAGCCTACCGGGCGGCAAAGCTTTTCTTAGAGAGCACCGGCGTGAAGGGCGGTGTGGAGATACAGCTTATAAAACGTATTCCCGTGGCGGCGGGGCTTGCCGGCGGCAGTACGGATGCGGCAGCCGTCTTTAAGGGTATGAATATTTTGTATAAAACGGAGCTTTCCGAAGAAGCATTAAAGGAGCTTGGGGTAAAAATAGGAGCCGATGTTCCTTACTGCATCATGGGCGGTACGGCTATTCTGGGGTAT
>ERZ780003.211-NODE-211-length-21598-cov-7.6585_pt1 | contig 21598 bp, 20 predicted proteins | sample MGYA00511931_ERZ780003 | MGnify/ENA primary metagenome ERZ780003 (study PRJEB29588, sample SAMEA2162297) | human gut metagenome | biome: human gut; feature: human-associated habitat; material: faeces | place: Denmark | collected 2008/2010 ... | reverse complement strand
TCAGGGTTGCATTGCTGTTTATTTGTCAAGGTTCTGTGCTTTCGACTCTCTCGAGCCGCAACTCATTTAGAATACCATGAGTTCTTTCGTTTGTCAACAACTTTTTTGAAGTTTTTTGACTTTTTTCACCGGCCGTTTTGTGTTCCTCAGACGGTGGACTTTTATAATAAAACAACTTGTCCGCCTTGTCAATACCAAAAATAACTTTTTTCGGCACAAGCATACCGGGCGCTGTCTACCGTTGAGCCGTCCACAACAATTGTGCCCGCTTTCCTGTTTTTGCTGCAAGCCGCGGCAACAGCACCTGTCAACGATGAGTTTCGCTAAGACCTGATGTATTTTGCGATTGTATCGGTTACTTCTTTCATGTTAAGCGGTTTTGAAACATGACCATTCATACCGGAATCCAATGAAGCCTTTATATCTTCCGCAAAAGCATTTGCAGACACGGCAATAATAGGAATCGTAGCTGCATCTGGTCGTTCTGTCCCCATTGCACGAATCGTTTTCGCAGCCTGATGTCCATCCATGTTCGGCATCATAATATCCATCAAAATAATATCGTAAGTGCCTTGTGGATGATTTTTGAATAATTCGACCGCTTCCTTTCCATCAAATGCCCGTGTCACTGCCATGCCTGCATCCTCCAGCATCACCGTAGCAAGCTCCGCATTCAGATCATTATCCTCTGCCATAAGAACATTGACTCCTGTTAAATCATGATGCACCGGCTCTTCCTGCTTTTGACGAATACCTTGCTCTGTCAGTTCCAACGGAATCTCCACTGTGAAAGTAGTTCCAACGCCCTTTTGGCTCTCAACGGCAATGCTTCCTCCCATCATTTCAACATATTCCTTTGCAATGGCCATTCCAAGTCCTGTACCTTTGTATTGTGTTCTGGCGCCTCTGTCATCTTCCTGTGAAAATGGTTTAAATAGTTTTTTCTGAAACTCCTCACTCATTCCAATGCCGTTATCTTTCACAATATAGCGGGCTACAATATGCTTGTCATCCTCTCCCGGATGACTGCTGATATACAGGGTGACCGTTCCACCATCCTTTGTGAATTTCACAGCATTACTGAGAAAATTCGTCAGGACTTCGCGAATACGTGTAGCATCTGCAAGAACATAGGGATTCTTTGGCCTTTCACGGTATACTTCAAACTTCAAATCCCTGTTATAAAGGAGTCCATTCATGATTGCCAGAACATCATCTGTCAATTTGGTAATATCCACCGGTTCAGGAAAAAACACTGCTTTTCCGCTTTCAATACGACTGAGATCAAGAACATCATTCAGCAACGAAAGCAGATGCTTTGAGCTTTCCCGTACCTTTTCCAGACTGTCATGAATTTCTGCGACAGAATTTTGATGCAATGCAATATCTGTAAATCCAACGATGGCATTCATTGGTGTTCGGATGTCATGGCTCATGTTAAATAAAAATGTAGATTTTGCCTTGTTTGCAGCATCTGCTTTTTCCGCAGCTTCCAATAATAACTGCTTTTGCTTCTGTTCTTCTTCCTTACTTTTCCGGTAAACAAAATAGGTCCACAGGCAGATCATCAGCAACACCAGTCCAACAATCACGCCACAGATCACAGAGATTTTCTTCGTTTTCTCTACCATACCATACGCAGACTGCATATCCATTTCAATGCAGAATGCACCTACAATATCTCCCGTTCCATCCAGATTTGAACGTACCGGATAGCAGACCGTGAAAATGGGTCCCCAGGTTGTGTCCACAATATCCTGGGAATACACGTTTTCTCCGGAGAGAGCCCTTTCAATATAGGGAATCATTTCATCCTCTATATAATCCCCAGGATGTCTTACATCTCCAGCATCTGAATCCAGGCCGTCAACAACATAGATTAATTTTCCTTCTTCGTTTCTCGTAGCTGTGTAAATATATCTTGTAGAATTCAATGTCCTGATTTCATTGAGGTAGGAGGAAATATCCTTATAAAACTGCGTATCTTCATCTGAGCGATCCTTGATATGCGAAAAATCCTCCCGGTCAATTTTTTCATCCACCAGCTTATGGACTGCATCTGCACTCATCGCATCACGGGCAATCTCTGTTTCCAATGCTGTCTTAGTATAAGCACTTTGCAGAATAAATGTGTACGCTGCTATAGTCAGAATGATAGCCAGCCCCATAAGCACAAAGATGTTTCCTGATATTTTTAGTTTTACGAACCTTTTATTTTTCTTCAAACTCGTCTCTTCTTGTGTTTTATCCATATCGTTTAAAGCGTATTTCTCTGCTTTTTATCTATTCTCTTCTTATGATATCACTCTCTGCACCTGGTTTAGGACTGCATGCAGATAGTTGTGGCTGTATAAGAACTGCAGGATGCGGCTATCCGCAATGTTTTCCACAATCAGGGAACCGACCATTCCCATTTTGCCCGTCATAGCAAAGACAAGCCAGATAATCAGTGCGGTTTCCACTACGCCCACTACGGCGCCGAGCAGTTTATCCGCTGAATGAATGACCGGAAGTTTGGACACCAGCTTGGCAGAGAAAAAGACAATGCCCAGTATGCGGTGCGCCAGCAGTACCACAAGCAGGATTATAATGGCGGACGCCATGCTTAAAATATCTTTCTTCATATATCTGGTGAAGGCTGTCATGGCAAGTATTGCCACGATGCTCAGTACAATGAGGGACACGCAGGATATTATTTCTTTTACCATGCCCCTGTTGAAACCCTCCACTATTCTCCATATCAATAAAATAATACATAAAATAATAAACCAGTTAATTGTCATGCGTATCTCCATCTCTCTTTTATTTTTCCTATTTTAACTGTATTGTCTGCAGGGCATCCTCCGTCACCAGTGTATAGGTATAGCCTTTGCCGTTGGGTATCAGAAGATTTACCTTTTCCTGAAAAGTTCCGTTATATTTTATTCTGCCGTCCATGGTTCCGATAAGGCATGCCTCTTCGTTGTAGATAGTATAAGTGTCCTGGTAAAATACGATATCATCATAGGCAATGTCAAAATCCTGCTTTCTCACAAGATTGCCGCTTTTATCATAGATTTCGAGACGGTATGTTTTGTCGCCTGTCTGGTTTTCAAACACCAGTCCCACATATTCTTCGTTGTGGTAAATGCTCCGGATTTCCGTATCAAAATAATATACTGTCTTGAGCTCCGGCTTCTGTCCACCCGCAAAGAAGAGCAGGCAGTCGTCTCCGATGGCGAACGCCGCCGAGTTGTTCATAAAGCAGATGCAGGGAACCACAGTATCGGAATAATCGTAGCCGCCTACCAGATTGTCCGTCTGGTTTTTGCCGTATTCATCGAAATTATAAAAAGCAATGCTGGATTTCATTTCCGCTGCATCCACATAAAAATAAGATACCGCACACAAAAGAGCGTTGGGCGACAGGCTCACCGCTATGGGATAACCGGTCTGCTCCATGGTGATATGGAATTTCAAAAGTTCTTTGCCGGCTGTGTCAAACACATAAATCCAGGTTACCTTGCTGTCCTCCACTACCGCGGATACGACACCGTTGCTTGCCACTTCCAGATTTCGGATGGGAAGATTGGTGGTAATGGTGCCAAGCTGCTTGGCGGAGCTTTGTATGTAAATGGTTCGTCCGTTGTAATCGGCAATGGCAACCACATCTTCGCAGACGGATATGATGGGATTCTGCATTTCATAGGTCTGGTTCCAGATGACATTTCCCGCCGAGTCCATGCATCTTGCGCCGTCCTTACTGTAGGACAGGATATTTTCTCCCAGACGCAGACTTTCCGTACCTCCCACAAACACCTGGGGAACCGTGGTTTTTACCGTATAGTCCGTATATCTTTTATTGCGGTATAAAATAAATAAAAGAAGCACCACCGCGGCACAAATCACAATCACCAGCGTGGTCTTGTACAGATTACTGAGCCGGTGTTTGCGGATTTTCTCTTTGTAATCTGCTGTATCTTCATTTTTCAGCAGACGAAGGTTGCTTTGCTTCCGCAGCGGATTTTTCTGTTTTGTTTTGGATTCGTTTCCGTTAAAGTTCCTGATATCTGCCATGGTATACTCTCTTTCTTCTCCACAGTATAACACATAAATATCAGGGAAGTAAAATAGTTTGTCCTACTTCTATGTTATTTGGATTTTTTATGCCGTTCAGTTCGCACACCTGCTTTACCATGCCCAAATCCCCGTACTTTCTGCGGCAGATGGCATTGAGGGTGTCGCCCCGCATAATGGTATACGATGTCGGCTGCGTTGCGGTCTGCGTGGTGCCGGTAGTTCCGGTGGTGGTGCCGGTGGGGAATGCATCCGGCGGGGTGACATCCGGCCACGGCATGCCATCCGCAGAGTTTCCCGTGGTGGTGCCGGATGTACCGGTGGCATTGTTACCGGTGGTGGTGCCGTTTGCCGTTGCCGTATTGCCGTCGGTAAGGGCAGAGCCGTTTGTTGCCGTGCCTGCGGTGTTTCCATCGTCAGTGCCTGTGGTGTGAGCGGTACCGTTGCCGCCGGTAAGGGCAGTGTCACCGGAACCGGCGGTATGCGCCGAGCCATTGGCTGTGAGAGCATTGTCATTCTCCGCATCCGGAATTTTCTGCTGGGACAAATCGGTAATAACCTGCCTTGCCGCCACCTGCATTTCTTCTATTTTATCGGAGTCGTTTATGGTGGTGATGCCGATGACGCAAAGCACTGTAAACATGGCTGCTGCCGCCATTTTCAACCGCTCTAAGTGCTTTATCATCTGCCTGTTTTTCTCTTTATAAGAAGCTGTTTTTTCCGAAGCGGCATTTTTATCCGAAGACTTTTTCGCGGCAGCTATGCGGTTTTCCAGTGGAAGGCTGCGGTAATTACCGCCGTATTCGCCCTGAAAAGCGGTTGTTTCCGTCTGCCCGTCAGCCTGTCCGTCCTGTGCCGCCGGTGATGCATCCGCCCATGCGTTATCCATAACAGCATTTTCCGGATTGTTTTCCGCCTGTCTTGCACATCTTTTTTCCCGTTCGTCCATTTCCAGCATGAAATTAAGCATGCTCTCGTTCTTTTCAAAGAAGCAGGCATATCCGTTCACTTCAATGGCCTTCCCGCGGGTATCCAGAAAAATGGTTTCCGGCAGTTCTTCCCGGACAATGCACCACCCCAAAAAGGAGTATTCTTCAAAATACCGGTTGCACACATTGTTGATTTCTTCCCGGTCGGACTGGGAAAGATACGGTCCCCTTCTGTCAAGGCCTTCAATTCTGGAGGCGCCGTACATAAAGTAGTATTTGTAATTACTTTCCTTGTAAACCTGTCCGTACAATGCAATGCCCGCGGGCTGACCGTCCGACTCACGGTTCCATTCTTTTATGTAGGATATAATGTAGTCTTCAACAAAAATCTTGTGTGTTCTGTCCGGTTTTCCCATCTGTATAAGGTTCTTTGGCAGTTCCATATCCGTCCCCCCGCTTTCATTTTGCGGACAGTATACACCTTTTCTTTTGCACATTCCCTCGAAATATGGGAGCCTGTCCCATAAGTTTTCGACACCGGAGCACAAAAAACCGGTCCCTGTAACCGGACCGGTTTTCTTTTCCCTGTAAGCAGGGTATTTTTGATAATCTTTTGTTATTTCACGCCGAATTCGTACACGGTGCTGTAATCGTAAATTCTGTCGGGTCCGAAAGTTGCAGACGGGAACTGCGCCTTATTGGCGGTGTCGGGATAGAACTGTGTTTCCAGACAGAGACCGCTTCTCTTTCCGTAAAGGGCGCCGCCCTTTCCTTCTTCCTCGCCGATAAAGTTGCCCGCATAAAACTGCACGCCGGGCAGATTGGTGTAGGCTTTCATGATTCTTCCGCTTTCCGGCTCTTCTACGGTAGCAAAATGCTTAAGACTGCCGTCAAAATCATCAATTACCCAGTTGTGGTCGTAACCGCCTGCCAGATTGGTCTGCTCGTAATCATCCGCAATGTGCTCGCCCACTCTGTGCGCCGTTGTAAAGTCCATGGGAGTTCCGGCTACGGGAGCAATCTCTCCGGTAGGGATGCTGCCCTTTACTACCGGGGTAAAGTGGGAAGCTTTGAGCCAGAGTACATGGTCTTCAATTTTTCCGTTACCCTGTCCCTTTAAGTTAAAGTAAGAGTGATTGGTCATATTGAAGACAGTGTCCCTGTCACTTTCCATATGATAATGCATTTCAATCCGGTTGTCATCTGTCAGGGTGTAGACCAGGCTGACCGTGCGGTTGCCGGGAAGTCCCAGACTGCCGTCCGCCTCCTTTAAGGTAAACTTTACAAAGTCCTCTCCCACCTGTGCATCCCAGACTCTCTTATGAAATGCCTTATCCAGATGGCTATGTAAATTATTGACGCCGTCATTCACATCCAGATGGTATTCGGTTCCGTTAAGGGTAAACTTTGCCCCACCTGTACGGTTGGCAATCGGGCCTATCGCTGCTCCGAAAAAGCTGTAGTTTGCATAATAATTTTCCAGTTTGTCAAAGCCCAGCACCACATCTTCCACCTTGCCGTTTTTGTCCGGAACGCGGATGCTGTTTACGTTTGCGCCGAAGTTCAATACGGTTACACTCATGCCGTTTTTGTTGGACAGTGTGTACGCATAAATCTTTTCTCCCTGCGGTGTGGTTCCGAATTCTTCTTTTTTTACAGATACTTCTGACATTTTCTTATCCTCCGATCCTTTTTCCCCATAAGCATATATACTCTGCCGATGCTGCCCGGTGTGTACAGCTCCATTTTTTCCATACCTGACATAAGCATCTCAATGATGCTGTGCACGGCATTACATCTCCACACGACCCTCCAGTGCGCGGAGCAGTGTCACCTCGTCAATGTATTCCAGGTCACCGCCCACCGGCACGCCGCTGGCAATTCTCGTTACTTTAATGCCCGTAGGCTTAATGAGCTTGCTGATATACATGGCTGTAGTTTCGCCTTCCAGGCTGGAATTGGTGGCGATAATCACTTCGTCCACGTCGCCCTCCAGCCTGCTTATCAGCTCTTTCAGTTTAATGTCACCCGGGCCTATTCCCAGCATGGGCGAAATGGCGCCATGCAGTACATGGTACACGCCCTCGTATTTGCCGGTCTTTTCATAGGCTGCCAAATCCCTGCTGTTTTCCACCACCATAATCTGTGCATGGTTGCGGTTTTTATTGGCGCAAATGGGACAGATCTCTTTGTCCGTCAGGGTATAGCATTCCTTGCAGTACCTGACATTCGCCTTTGCCTCCATAATGGTGGTTGCCAGTCTGTCCACTTTGTCCTTGGGCATATTTATCAGGTGGAACGCCAGTCTCTGCGCGGATTTGCTGCCGATTCCGGGAAGGGCTGCCAGTTCTTCTATTAACTTATTGATATAACCGCTGTACATTTCCATTAGAAAGGAAATCCTCCGCCCAGTCCGCCTGTCATGCGGTTCATCATGGCTGCGTTTTCTTCTTCTGCCTTACGGAGCGCTTCGTTGGTTGCCGCTACGATTAAATCCTGCAGCATTTCAATATCTTCGGGGTCAACGACTTCTTCGGCGAGTTTCACCTTTACCACTTCTTTTTTACCGGTTACGGTTACTTCCACCGCTCCGCCGCCTGCTGCCGCCGTGAATTCTTTTGTTTCCAGTTCCTTCTGGCCTTCTTCCATCTGACGCTGCATTCTCTGTGCCTGTTTCATCAGATTACTCATGTTGCCGGGCATTGCGCCTCCCGGAAAGCCACCTCTTTTTGCCATTTTGTCATATCCTCCTGCATTTTTTACTTTTTATTCACATCATCTGTTTAACTTTATAAGAAGATTTAGTCCTCCACTTCCACTTCCATATTGAGTATCTTGGAAATGTCCACAAAGGAGTCTTCAAACTCTCTTTCCGATTTCACGGACTGGAAGTTCACATCCACATCCTTTCCGGAAAAATCACCCAAAAGGCGTTTCAGCGCCTCTCTGTTTTCTTCATTCTGCTGGAAATAATCACTTGCCAGTCCGTCCGGCAGCACCACCATAAGACGGTTGTCTCCGCCGAGGCTTAAACGTGCCGTTTTTAAATACGTCTTCATGGGATTGTCCGCATCCCCTACGATGGAAGGCCAGCTTTTTACAATTTTTTCCACTTCCTCCGGTATTGCCTTGGGAAGCTCAGGACGTGCTTTCTTTACCGCAGGCGCCCCCGGTTGAGAAGTCATAAACATATCAGGCGTCATTCCCTCCGGAAGAAAGGATGCGTGCTCCATTTTGTCCTCCAGTTGCCGGATGCGGTCTAAAATGGCATCCTGCGAAGTTTCCATGGCGGGTCTGCACATTTTGATGAGCGCCAGTTCAATGAGAATACGCTTCTGGGAAGCATACCGTACCTGATTGGAAAGCTCGGAAAAGATACGTATATAGCGCATAATCGTTTCCATATCCGCCATTTCCGCCTCTTCCTTCAGACGGGCAAGATTTTCGGAAGAAACATCGATAACATCCTCGATTTCATCCGTGGATTTTGCCAGCATCAGGTTGCGCATGTACCAGGCAAAATCGCTTACAAACTGCACCAGCTCCCTTCCCTGCATGACAATTTCTTCCAATATGGTAATGCACTTTAAAGCATCTGTGGCAAGCAGACTGCGGAACAGCCGGCTGAATACCTCCGTATCCACGGCGCCCAGTACGTCAAGCACCTTGTCGTAGGTCAGTTCCTGTCCTAAATGGAATGCAATGCACTGGTCCAGAAGGCTTAAGCCGTCACGCATGGAGCCGTCCGCCGCTTTCGCAATGTAGCGGAGCGCCCGTTCTTCAATCTGTACGTGCTCGGCATCCATCAGCTCCCGCATGCGGTCCGCAATGGTGTCAATGGAAATCCTTCGGAAATCGTAGCGCTGGCACCGGGAAAGAATGGTCACGGGAATTTTATGGACTTCCGTGGTCGCCAGTATAAAAATAACGTAAGAAGGCGGCTCCTCCAGTGTTTTCAGCAGTGCATTGAATGCTCCTATGGACAACATATGCACTTCATCGATAATATAAACCTTATACTTTCCCTCAGCGGGAGAGTACGATACTTCATCCACAATCTCACGGATATTGTCCACGCTGTTGTTGGATGCCGCGTCGATTTCGATCACGTTCATGGACGCCCCGGCGGCAATCGCCTTACATACGGCACATTCTCCGCAGGGACTTCCGTCTATGGGATTTTCACAATTTACAGACCTTGCAAAAATTTTGGCAATCGTGGTTTTACCGGTACCACGGGTGCCCGTAAACAGATAGGCATGTCCGATACGGTTTGCCTTAATCTGGTTTTTCAAGGTCGTTACAATATGCTCCTGCCCTTTGACATCCTCGAATTTCGCCGGGCGGAACTTTCTGTAAAGAGCTGTATAAGACATAATACCCTTAATCGCCGAAGCAGATGCCCAGCAACTTTCCTTCCTTTACGATGCTTGCATCGGGAGATACGGTTTTTAACTTACCGGCTACCTCTTCAAGAGGAACCTTTACGATTTCACGGTTCTTGTAACCTACCATGAAGCCGTATTCTCCGTCCAGAATCAATTTGCCTGCTTCAGAACCCAGTCTGCTGGCAAGTACTCTGTCGTAAGGGTCGGGGCTGCCGCCTCTCTGCACATGTCCGGGTACGGTTACGCGGACTTCCCTGCCGGTCTTTTCCTGAATCTGTGCTGCCACTTCATAGGAAACGGAAGGATAAGGACGATTACGCAGTTTCTCCTTGTACTCTTTCTTGGAAAGCTTGGCGTCTTCTTTGGAAATGGCACCCTCTGCCACTGCAATAATGGTGAAACGGCTGCCATTTTCATGATGTTTCTCAATGGCTTCCGCTACTTTATCAATATCATAAGGAATTTCAGGGATAAGGATGATGTCCGCACCGCCTGCCATACCGGCATTCAGGGTCAGCCAGCCTACCTTGTGTCCCATAACTTCTACAATGAAAACTCTGCCGTGGGACGCCGCAGTGGTATGAATGCAGTCAATGGCATTTGTTGCAATGTCAACCGCACTCTGGAAACCGAAGGTCATATCCGTACCCCACAAATCATTATCAATGGTCTTGGGCAGGGTTACCACATTCAAGCCTTCTTCACGAAGAAGATTTGCGGTCTTGTGGGTGCCGTTGCCGCCTAAGATCACCAGACAGTCCAGCTTCAGCTTCTTGTAGTTTTTCTTCATGGACTCTACTTTGTCAATGCCGTTTTCGTCCGGCTCATGAATGAGTTTGAAGGGTGTACGGGATGTACCCAAAATCGTACCGCCCACAGTGAGAATGCCGGAAAAATCTTTGCCCGTAAGCATTCTGTAATTTCCATAAATAAGACCTCTGTATCCATCCAGAAAACCATAAATTTCTACCTTTTCCCCGCTGTTTACCAGGGTCTTTACCACGCCGCGCATAGCTGCGTTCAATGCCTGGCAGTCCCCGCCGCTTGTCAGCATTCCGATTCTAATCATCCGTTTGCCCTCCTGTATAAAATTTATCGCTATTTATTTTACCACAAAATATACAAAAATAAAAGGCATGGTTCGCGGTCCACGCCTTTTATTTTGCTTAATTTTTAACGGAGATGGAGGGGGTCGAACCCTCGCGCCGGTTGTGCCGACCTGTCGCTTTTCGAGAGCGATCTCTTCACCACTTGAGTACATCTCCAAAAGCCCTTGCGGGCATCTGTGCTTTCTTGTGAGCACAGCTCATTATAGCATAACTTTTTTCGTCCGCAAAGGAAAATTTTACACTTCGCCCACGGTTTTGATGGTACCGCCGCCCACAATGACATCACCGTCGTACAAAACCACGGACTGTCCTTTGGTAATGGCTCTCTGGGGCTCGTCGAATTCCACCCGGATTTCGTCCGCTCCGGTCTGGGTCACGGTCGCCCACTGCTCCGGCTGGCGGTAACGCACCTTTGCCTTCACACGCATGGGCTCTTTGATTTCTTCCACGGAAATCAGGTTCACATCATCGGCAGTCAGGACTTTGTCGTAAAGCTCTTCCTCCCTTGCCAGCACTACCGTGTTGTTTTCCGTGTTCACCTCTTTTACATACATGGGCTCTTTTAAGGCAAGTCCCAGTCCTTTGCGCTGCCCGATGGTATAGCGGATGATACCCTTATGTCTTCCAAGTACATTGCCGTTTATATCCACGAAATCGCCCCCGGGGTAATTTTTACCGGTATATTTTTGAATGAAATCCGCGTAGCAGCCGTTCTGGACAAAGCAGATATCCTGGCTGTCATGCTTTCTGGCGTTGATGAAATCCTGCTCCTCGGCAATCTGTCTGGTTTCCGTCTTGTTCATGGCGCCCAGTGGAAAAATGGTATGGGCAAGCTGCTCCTGGGTCATGGCATACAGTACATAGCCCTGGTCTTTGGTGGGGTCCAGTCCCTTTTTTAATAAGAATCGCCCCGTTTTTTCGTCCTGCTCTATGCGGGCATAATGACCGGTTACCACGTAATCACAGCCCAGCTCCTGCGCCCGATGGTACAATTTATCAAACTTTAAGAAGCGGTTACAGTCGATGCAGGGATTGGGTGTACAGCCGTGCTCGTAGGCACAGACAAAGCGGTCTATGACGTCCGTTTCAAATTTATCGGCGAAATTGAACACATAGTAAGGCATATCCAGCTTATGCGCCACATTTCTGGCATCCTCCACATCATCGAGGGAACAGCAGGTATGCTCTCTGGACACGCCGATTTCATCGTTGGTAAACAGCTTCATGGTGACGCCTATACAGTCAAAACCGTCCTTTTTCATCAGATATGCCGCTACGGAAGAGTCCACACCTCCGCTCATGGCAATAATTGCTTTCTTTTCCATATATATAGAAACCTCGTTTTTCTTTCTGTTCTTAAAGTATACGCATTGTGTTTTTTTCTGTCAACCGGGCAAATCCCCTCTTGCCAGAATACGGACTTCTTCCTTATAATCATGGTAGAAAAAACTGACAGAAAGAAGGATCTTCCATGACTCTGCAACAGCTTAATTATGTCATCACCATTTCGGAGTGTGGTTCGTTAAACAAAGCCGCCGAAATTTTATATGTGGCGCAACCGTCCCTGACGGGCGCCGTAAAGGAACTGGAAAAGGAGCTGGGGATTACCATTTTCAACCGCAGCGGCAGGGGAGTGACGCTTACAAACGACGGTACGGAATTTCTCCTCTATGCCCGCCAGGTCTATGCCCAGTACAAGGAGCTTTTAGAAAAATACGGCAAGGCCGGCAACTTGAAGAAAAAATTCGGAGTTTCCACCCAGCACTATTCTTTTGCGGTAAAAGCCTTTGTGGAAATGGTAAAAACCTTCGATACCTCCAAGTACGAATTTGCCATAAGAGAAACCAAGACAAAGGAAGTCATCGACGATGTGAGCACCATGCGGAGCGAAATCGGCATCCTGTATCTGAGTGATTTTAACCGGAAGGCGCTTTTGAAAATCTTATCCTCACAGCAGTTGGAATTTCATAGCATTATCCACTGTAAGCCCTACGTTTATCTTTGGAAAGACCACCCGCTGGCAAAACAGAAAAGCATAACTCTGCCCGAACTGCAGCAGTATCCCTGTCTTTCCTTTGAACAGGGCGAGTCCTCTTCCTTTTATTATGCAGAGGAAATCTTAAGCACCTGCGAATATCCCCGCATCATCAAAGCAAACGACCGGGCAACCATGTTAAATCTGATGATCGGCTTAAACGGCTACACTCTCTGCTCCGGTATCATCTGTGAGGAATTAAACGGCGACGATTATCTTGCCGTTCCTTTTGAAGCCGAGGACAAGGCGGTGGACGACACCATGGAAATCGGGTACATCATCCGCAAAAACACCCTGCTCTCCAAAATGGGACGCTTATATATAGAAGAAATCAAAAAGTATCTTAAGTTATAGGCTCATCCTATAGCTGCTTATTCGTTTCACATATTATACAAAATGTAAAATCTTTGTATAATACAGTTTATAAACTAAATGTTTCGGTACAACACCGAAGAGAAAGAGGGAGAAAAATTATGAGAAAGAAATTATCAGTCATTGTTACAACAGCCCTGGCCGCTGTCCTGACACTGTCCTTAGCCGGATGCGGCAAGAGTGCATCAGGCGTCACCATTGCAGTTCCTAACGATACCACAAACGAAGCCCGCGCACTTCTGCTTTTAGCAGACCAGGGTTATATCACCTTAAAGGAAGGCGCCGGTATCACCGCAACTATTAAGGATATCGAAGAAAATCCTTACAACATTACTTTCAATGAAGTAGAAGCCGCACAGCTTCCCAATGTATTACAGGATGTTGACTATGCAGTCATTAACAGCAACTACGCACTGCCCGCCGGCATCAATCCTACCACCGATGCTTTAGTAATGGAAGGTTCCTCTTCCGCATACAGCAACATCTTAGCCGTTAAGGAAGGCAACGAAGAAACCGACAAGACCAAGGCCCTGGTTGCAGCTCTTTCCAGCAAGCAGGTTGCAGATTACATTGCAGCAAACTATGACGGCGCTGTTATCAGTGTTGTAGAAAATCCCGGCGACGGCTACGATGAAACCGTTGATTACGATGCATTAAGCGGAACCACCATCTCCGTAGCAGCTACCCCTTCTCCTCATGCAGAAGTGCTTTCCGTAGTAAAGGATATCTTAGCTGAAAAGAATGTCACCCTTAACATCATCGAATACACCGACTACGTACAGCCCAACAAGGTAGTTGACAGCGGTGAAGTGGATGCCAACTATTTCCAGCATCTTCCTTATCTGGAAGACTTCAATGCAGAAAACAACACCCACGTTGTTTCCGTACTGGCTGTTCATGTAGAGCCCATGGGTCTTTACGGTGGCAAGCAGACAACTCTTGACGCAATCAAAAAATAATAGTACCCTATAGGAATAGGTTACAGACGGCACATCGGCCCATTGACCGATGTGCCTTTTGAATATTGTAGGAGATTAATCATGATTGAAATCAAAAACCTTTCCAAGGTCTTTCAGACCTCCGACGGAAAAGTAGATGCTCTGAAAAACATTTCCCTGACCATAGAAGACGGCGATATCTACGGTATCATCGGTATGAGCGGTGCGGGAAAGAGTACACTGGTGCGTTGTATCAATATGCTGGAGCGTCCCACGGAAGGTTCCGTTCTCATTGATAAAAAGAATATCGGCGAGCTTTCTCCGAAGGAGCTGCGAAGCATCCGTCGGGAAATCACCATGATTTTCCAGGGCTTTAACCTGCTGATGCAGAAAACCTGCTTAAAGAACATCATGTTTCCCTTAAAGCTTGCAGGTGTCAGGACGGAAGAAGCAAAGAAAAAAGCCCTTGAGCTTTTGGAAATTGTCGGTCTTCCCGACAAAGCCAATGCCTATCCCGCACAGCTTTCCGGCGGTCAGCAGCAGCGTATTGCCATTGCCCGTGCTCTGGCAACGCAGCCCAAGGTGCTGCTCTGCGACGAGGCCACCAGCGCACTTGACCCCAAGACCACTCACTCCATCTTAGAGCTTATCCGCGATATCAACATGCGTCTCGGCATTACGGTTATCGTCATCACCCACCAGATGAGCGTAGTAGAGGAAATCTGCAACAAGGTAGCTATTCTGGACAATGGCGAAGTAGCGGAGGAAGGCGAGGTTTCCACTGTATTTGCCCATCCGAAGTCCGAAGCTGCAAGACGCCTGGTTATGCCGGACAACACAAAGGATTTCCTTCCGGGGCTTACCGGGGATCATGTCCTGCGTGTGGTATTTAACGGTGCCCTTGCCGCCGGTTCTCCCCTGATTACCCAGATGGCGATTGACAAAGGCATTGCCGCCAATATCCTGTATGCCTCCACCCGCTGTATCGGTGACAAAGTGTACGGCAACATGCTTTTGGGACTCCCTTCCGATGAAGGCGTGGTAAAAGAAGCCACCGCTTATCTGTCCCGGAAAGAAAATGTCTTAGTTCAGGAGGTGACAAAGGATGTTCAATAATTTATTTGCACCGGAAGTAATTGACGAAGCTCTCACTATTTTAAGAGAAGATATGCCCCTTGCCCTGTGGGAAACCTTTTATGTAACGGTTCTCTCCACCCTGTTTGCCTTTATCATCGGCATGCCCCTCGGTGTGCTTTTGGTAGTCGGTGAAAAGGACGGTGTACTGCCCCTTCCCAAATGGCTGCTGGGCGTGCTGAACGTCATCATCAACCTGCTTCGTTCCGTTCCGTTTCTGATTCTGATGATTATGGTATTCCCGCTCACCAGACTGATTGTGGGCACCACCGTAGGTACTACGGCTTCCATCGTGCCTCTGGTTATTGCTGCATTTCCTTTTGTGGCAAGACTTGTAGAAAGCAGTCTCAGGGAATTAAATCCCAATATTATTGAAACAGCGCAGAGTATGGGTGCTTCCCCTTTTCAGATCATTACGAAGGTCATGATTCCCGAAAGCGTACCCTCCCTGATTTCCAATGCTACCATTGCCATTACCACCATTTTGGGCCCCCCCGCCATGAGCGGTATCATCGGTGGCGGTGGACTCGGTAAAATCGCCATCAACTACGGCTACTACCGTTACAAATATCTGGTCATGCTGTTTGCGGTTATCATCCTCATCCTGCTGGTTCAGGTGTTCCAGAGCATCGGTACGCACCTGGCAGCCCGTCTGGACAAACGTATCAAGCGCTGAGTTTCCGGCGAATGCGGTATACACGCTGCATCTGCCCTGAGTATAACAAAAAAAGCTGCCTGCAACCTGAATTGCAGACAGCTTTTTTATACGTCCTGATGATGTTCGTTGCGCAGATGCTTTTTAATCGCCGCAAAGGATTTGTCACTGATATCATGCTCCATTTTGCAGGCATCTTCTGCTGCTGTTTCTTCGTCCACTCCCAAATTTACCAGCATGGCGGTCAGTGTGGTATGGCGGTCATAAATCTTTACCGCTACCTCTTTTCCGGCATCGGTCAATGTCAGGAACCCGTTCTCATCCATCAGAAGGTAACCGCCCTCTTTCAGGATACGAACCGCACGACTGACGCTGGGTTTGGAAAAGCCCATATACTCTGCCACATCAAGTGAACGAACTTCTTTGTTTTTCTGAGAAAGAATATGTATTGTTTCCAAATACATCTCTCCGGATTCCTGTAAACGCATATGCCATACTCCCTTTCATACATAACCCATTGTCGTTAATAATCCTATGCTATCATTAAACAAAAAAAATTGCAAGTTGTATAATTTATGGTTGACAAATTCCGATATCGCGCATATTATAATTAAGAAGTTAGCAAGAGCTAACCTTTTTTAAGCGCAAACAGTTAGTTTGTGCTAATCAAAAAGTGAGGAATGCTTATGATGCCACTGAATCTTGCGGATGTCGGGGAAGAGAATACCATTAAGAAAATCGGAGGCAGCCCCGAAGTTAAAAAACACCTCGAAAACTTAGGTTTTGTCGTAGGTGGAACTGTTACCATCGTGAACACACTGGGAGGAAATGTCATTGTTAATGTAAAAGAATCCCGTGTTGCAATAGACCAGGAAATGGCAAGGAAAATTATGGTCTGATGACCTGGTTTTTATGAGAGAAGAGGAGGATAAAACATGAAAACGTTGAAAGAGACGAAAATCGGCGAAACCGTAAAAATCGTCAAACTCCATGGAGAGGGTGCTGTTAAGCGCCGTATCATGGATATGGGTCTTACCAAAGGTACAGAAGTTTACATCAGAAAAGTAGCTCCTTTAGGCGATCCCGTAGAGATTACCGTTCGCGGCTATGAGCTTTCTTTAAGAAAAGCCGATGCTGAAATGATTGAAGTGGAATAAGGAATTGTATTTTAGAAAGAGAGGATGATAAAATGGATTTGCGAATAGCCCTTGCGGGTAATCCTAACTGTGGTAAAACCACATTGTTCAATGCTCTCACCGGTTCCAACCAGTTCGTTGGTAACTGGCCGGGTGTTACGGTAGAGAAAAAGGAAGGTAAATTAAAGAAGCACGATGGCGTCATCGTAACTGACCTTCCCGGTATTTATTCCCTTTCTCCTTACACACTGGAGGAAGTTGTTGCACGTAATTATCTGATTGGCGAACGTCCCGATGTTATCTTAAACATCATCGACGGTACCAATCTGGAGCGTAACTTATATCTGACCACACAGCTTACCGAGCTTGGCATTCCTGTTGTTGTTGCTATCAACATGATTGACCTGGTTAAGAAAAACGGAGACATCATTCATCTGGATGAGCTTTCCCGTCAGTTAGGCTGTAAGGTAGTGGAAATCTCCGCTCTGAAGGGAACCGGTATTATGGAAGCTGCCGATGCAGCCATCGACGCAGCAAAGAATACCAAGACCGTTCCCATGCATACTTTCTCAGGCGTGGTTGAACATGCCATTGCTCATATCGAGGAAGCTGCCCTTCATGATTTACCGGAAGAACAGCAGCGCTGGTATGCCATCAAGATTTTTGAACGTGATGATAAGGTTCTTGCAAAGCTGAACATTGAAAAAGCAACCTTAGACCACATTGAAACCGATATCAAGGCTGCCGAGAAGGAGCTGGATGATGATGCCGAAAGTATCATTACCAATGAAAGATATGTATATATCTCTTCCATCATCAAGGCATGCTACAAGAAAAAGAGTGTCGGAAAGCTTTCCACCTCTGATAAAATCGATAAGATTGTTACTAACCGCTGGCTGGGACTTCCTATCTTTGCCGTTATTATGTTCCTGGTTTACTACATAGCCATGCAGACCTTTGGCGCTGCCGCTACCGACTGGGCAAATGACGGTCTCTTCGGAGATGGCTGGCACCTGTTCGGCATCGGTACTTCCGCTTATGAAGAAGCTGCTGAGCAGTATGGTGACTCCGACTCCATTATCGATGCTTTTGTTTCCGAATACGGAACCGATGAAATTGCCGATGCTCTGGATGCAGAGTCTGAGGAATACACAGAGGAAGGCGCTAAGGCAGCTCTGGAAGAATTGGTTTCCTTAACTCCCGATGATGCAGCTGCAACCTATGAAGTAGTTGATGAAGAAACATTGGAAATTACCGATACTCCCGAAGTTGGTAAAGCAGATTTACAGACTGCTGTAGATGAATATCTGAATACTGAATATAAGGAAGCATACGGTGCTCCCGATACTTCAACCTACGGAACCTGGGTTCCCGGTATCCCTGTTTTATTTGAAAACCTGCTGGATGCTGCCGGTGCAGCCGACTGGTTAAAGGGTCTTATCCTTGACGGTATTATCGCCGGTGTCGGTGCAGTACTTGGTTTCGTTCCCCAGATGCTGGTACTGTTCTTCTTACTGGCATTCCTGGAAGCCTGCGGTTATATGTCCCGTATCGCATTCGTGCTTGATCGTATCTTCCGTAAGTTTGGTCTTTCCGGTAAGTCCTTCATTCCTATGTTGGTAGGTACCGGTTGTGGTGTGCCGGGTATCATGGCATCCAGAACTATTGAAAATGAACGTGACCGTCGTATGACCATTATGACAACAACCTTTATCCCCTGCGGTGCGAAAGTTCCTTTCATTGGCATGATTGCCGGTGCAATCTTCGGTGGTTCCGCATGGGTTGCAACATCTTCATACTTTGTAGGTATGGCAGCAATCATTATTTCCGGTATTATGTTAAAGAAGACCAAGATGTTCGCAGGCGACCCCGCTCCCTTCGTTATGGAGCTTCCTGCATACCATATGCCTACCCTTGGCAACGTACTTCGTTCCATGTGGGAGCGCGGCTGGTCCTTCATTAAGAAAGCCGGTACCATTATTACCCTTTCCACCATCCTTGTATGGTTCACCACTTACTTCGGATTTGTTGACGGAACCTTCCGTATGCTTGCCGAAGACGAAATCGACAGCTCCATCCTGGCAGCTATCGGTAATGTAATTGCATGGATCTTCATTCCTCTTGGCTGGGGCAACTGGCAGGCAGCCGTTGCATCCATCACCGGTCTTGTTGCAAAGGAAAACATCGTTGGTACCCTCGGTATCCTCTACGGTGGCGGAGACGGCAATGTATATGCTAACTTAGCGGCTGCATTTACCCAGGTAAGCGGCTACTCCTTCTTAGTATTCAACCTGCTGTGTGCTCCCTGCTTCGCAGCTATCGGTGCTATCAAGAGAGAGATGAACAACGCAAAGTGGACCTGGTTCGCTATCGGATATCAGTGTGGATTTGCTTATGTAATTGCTCTGTTAGTAGAACAGTTTGGTAATGCCTTCACAGGCAACTTAAATGTACTTGGTTTAATCGTAGCTATCGTTCTTCTGGCTGCCATGATTTATCAGCTTGTAAGACCTTACAAGGAAGCTACCAAGCTTACAACCAAGCTTAAATAAGAAAAACGCTATTAGAAAGGAGTCTTTCATATGCTGACATGGATTACGGAAAACATCGCAACCATCATCATTACCCTGATTCTTGTTCTCGTTGTAATAGCTATTATTAAAAGCATGATTAAGGATAAGAAAGCAGGCAAGTCCTCCTGCGGCGGAAGCTGTAGCCATTGTGCCATGGGTGGCACCTGTCACAAGCATTGATTGAAACAGGAAGGCGCACCGAAATGCGTCTTCCTCTTCTTTTTACCATTGGTTAGTTTATGCTAACCGTTGATTTTGAGGAGGGTATTATGTCTCTTATTACATTTGAGGATGTGAGCCGTATCTATGAAAACGGCGATCACAAGCAAAAAGCTCTTGACCATGTAAATATGTCTTTGGAAGAAGGTAAATTCGTTGTTATCTTAGGCCCCAGCGGTGCCGGAAAAAGTACTCTGTTAAACCTTCTTGGCGGACTGGACAGCCCCACCGAAGGCAAAATAACCGTAAACGGAAAAGATATTTCCGGCCTGTCCGGAAATGAACTTGCCGATTACCGTGCTTCCACGGTCGGCTTTGTATTTCAGTTTTATAACCTGATACCGACATTAACGGTACATGAAAATGTTACCCTGGTAAAAGAAATCGCTCCCAATGCCCTTTCCGCTACGGAAATGTTAAAGGAAGTGGGACTGGAAGACCATCTGAAGAATTTCTCGTCCGAGCTTTCCGGCGGCGAACAGCAGCGTGTCTCCATTGCCAGGGCACTTGCCAAAAACCCGAAAATCTTACTTTGTGATGAACCTACCGGCGCTCTTGATTCCGAAACCGGTGTACTGGTTCTGAAATTACTCTTGAAAATGGCACGGGAATATGGAAAAACCATAGTCATCGTTACACATAACCAGAATATAGCCAAAATGGCAGATGTAGTTATCCGTGTAAAAAACGGTAAAATAGTTTCCAGCGAGGAACAGTCAAATCCTACACCTGCCGATGAAATCGACTGGTAAGGAGGTACCCCATGTTAATAAGAAAGCTCTTTCGCACCATGGGTCTTTACCGGGCGCAGTTTCTTTCCATGATTATTATGATAGCCCTCGGCGTCGGAGTCTTTGTGGGCATGAACATGGAATGGTACAGCATTGATAAAAACACCTCTTACCTGTTTGATGCCACAGGCTTTGCCGACTACCGGATTGTCTCCGAAAACGGTTTTTCTTCGGAGGACGCCGATAAAATTGCAGCCCTTGACGGTGTGGATGCGGTATCTCGTTATCTTTCCATTCAAGTGGATGTAAAGGAAAAACAGGATGAAAGCGTTGCCCTGACGGTAACGGAAAACGCGGAGGTTTCCGGTTTTCTGTTAATGGAAGGCAATGCTTATGAGAAAGACAGTAAGGACGGCATCTGGCTTTCCGACAAATATGCCGCCGCCAACAATATTTCCGTTGGTGATACCCTTACCTTTCTGTATGCAAATAAGGAAATACAGGGGCATGTAGAGGGTCTTATAAAATCCGGGGAATACCTGATAAATGTCCGGGATGAAAGCCAGCTTATGCCGGATTACACAAACTTCGGCTTTGCCTACATCTCTCCCGCAATGTATGAGAACGCCATGGGATTTGCCTTTTATCCGCAGCTCAATGTGATTTCTTCTTTATCTAAGGAGGATTTCTCAGAAAAAGCGGATGATGCCTTGCAGTCCACTTCTCTTATTCTGACAAAGGATGAAACCGTCTCCTATGCCCAGACAAACGGAGAAAAAGAAGAAGGCAGGACCATGGGCTCCGTGCTTCCGGTTCTTTTCCTTGTAATTGCCATTTTAACCATGGTTACCACTATGCACCGCATTACCTCCAAGGAAAAAACGCAGATTGGCACCTTAAAGGCGCTTGGCTTCAAGGACAGACGTATCCTGCGGCATTATACATCCTATGCCTTTACCATCGGTCTGATTGGTTCCGCCCTCGGTATCGGCTTCGGGTATTTTCTTGCCTGGTATATTATGAACCCTTCCGGTTCCATGGGTACTTACTTAGATATGCCCACCTGGGATCTGTATCTGCCCGGATTCTGCATTTATATTTTAATCGGCATTCTTATCCTGCTTACCCTTATCGGCTTTTTATCCGTGAAAGAAATGCTGAAGGGAACGGCTGCCGATGCCCTGCGGCCTTATACGCCGAAGAAAATGAAAAACCTGTTCATCGAGCGCACGCGGCTTTTCCATATGCTGCCTTTCGGCACCCGCTGGAACCTGCGTGATACCATACGGCATAAATCCCGCACCGCCATGAGCCTGATTGGCA
>ERZ780003.189-NODE-189-length-22928-cov-7.23836_pt1 | contig 22928 bp, 17 predicted proteins | sample MGYA00511931_ERZ780003 | MGnify/ENA primary metagenome ERZ780003 (study PRJEB29588, sample SAMEA2162297) | human gut metagenome | biome: human gut; feature: human-associated habitat; material: faeces | place: Denmark | collected 2008/2010 ... | reverse complement strand
ACATCCGCGATTTCCCTGCCCGACCGGTAAGCCGGCTGGATGCGGGTATCCAGAACCGCGCGGTTCAGCCAGTCATGGTAAAACGGGTCCTTTCCGTTAAGCCCCGGGTGCCTGTCGTAGAGCATGGTGCGTTCCCGGTGAAGCCGCTTTAGCTTCTCCTCGGACTCGTCCGCTCCCCTGCTCATAGACTCATGGTGCAGAAGATGTATATGGTTGCAGACCGCGTTGTAATAGCCCTTTTCTAAGAGAGTAAAACAAAAATCCACATCATTGAAGGCTACCTGCATGCTTTCACAGAAGCCGCCCGCTTCTTCAAAAACTTCTCTTCTTACCATGAGACATGCCGCAGTCACAGCGGAAACGTTCCGTATTCCCCTGTTCCGGTTATCGTAATAACACTTGTTATCTCTTAAAAACTGCAGCTTGTGAACCGGACCCATGGGAAGATTCGTAATACCGGCATGCTGGATTTTATCCGTATCCGGGTAAAGTAGCTTGCAGCCCACCGCCCCCACATGGGGACGCTCTGCCAGCTTAGCCATATCGGAAAGCCAGCCGGTATGCGTAGCTTCGATATCATCATTTAGAAACAAAAGCAGACTGCCCTCTGCTCTTTCTGCCCCCAGGTTGCACATTTTGGAAAAGTTAAATTCCATGGGTTCGTATATATAGAGAATATCCGGGGCGTCCGCCGTCATTTCTTCTATTTTCTTTTTAACCGCTTCACCGCTTCCATTGTCCACCAGAAGCACTTCGTAAGAAATGTCCGCCGCCGTTTTTTTCAGGGTGTCCAGACATTTTTTCAAAACAACCGCATTGTCCTTGGACGGAATAATCACGGAAATATAGGGTATGCCCTGCTTCTTTGCATCCCGGCAGTCCGTTTGTCCACCCGCCGTTTTTTCCCGGGTCATGCTGCTGTTTGTTTCCCCGGTAAACCAGTCCGTTTTCCGATGAAACAGGATGCCGTTCATATGGGCGATGCTTTGGCAGCCCTTTGCAAATCCGCCTGCCGCTTTCAGCAGGCCGTCGCGGGATTTCTCCTCCGCTTTTTCATAAAAGGATTTCCGCACCGCTACTGCCTCTCCCAGATAGTCCTTCCACAGGTAGGTGTCCGGGGACCAGCAGGGCTTCAGCCATGGATTTTCGTACTGTCCCGGTGCAGTTTCCACATCCTCATCCCCGTAGACCACACAGACCTCCGGGTGTGCAGAAAGAAAAGCCTCCGCTCGTTCTTTGGCACCATCCGCCCAGGCACCATTCTCTGCATCAGATAGAAAAACGGCTTCCACACGCTCTCCTGCAGAAGAAGACTCCGCTTCTTCCATGGATGCCACCCAGTCTTTGTATAAAATTTTACGGGAGGCGCATTTTTTCTCGTACTGCTTGTCCAGACCGTATGCCATCCCCTGTTTCAGAAAGCTTTTGATACCCAAATTTATAATTCCTTCCGATTGTTAAAAAATCTTTTTGACACTTGCCGCCATATCCGCTGCCATACGCTCCGGCACAGGCACCACCTTTAATCTGGCAAAGAGCTCATTTTCCGCTTTTCTGTCCAAATCCGCCACTTTGATATAAAGGTTGGGGTCGGTTGTGGAAAAAATACAGGTTGCCGAAGGTCTTGCTACCTTGCCGTTTGTGTAAAAAATCTTCTTATCCTGTGTGGGCACGGGAACACCGTTAAATAAAAGCTCCTCCACCGTCACCACGCAGGAAGTCATGGCAGGGTCAATTCGCAAAATCTGCACATTTCCGTCCACAGAAAGGGTCACTTCCACATCCTGTTCCCCTACATAGGCATCTTTTACAAAGTAAGAATTCTCTTCGGAAAAGCCCTTGCCGTCGTCTTCATAGACCTGCACCCGGCATATGCCCGCCATATCCTGCATACGGTCAATCATCTTTCCGGGTTCAAGCACCCGGTTTCCGATTAAATCCCGCATCTGCGCCATGGATTTGTGCTGGCCGGTGACAAATTCCTGAAATCCTCTTTCCTGCTCCCGGAAATTCTCCGCTTCCTCCTCGGTAATTTCCAGTTTTTCCATTATTAAATCCAAATTTAATTTATTTCTTTTCTCATTTTCCAGAAGATAACAGTACACTGCCCGGAACGCTAACTCCCTCGGGGCCACTTCCTTGCCGAAGGTCCATTCGTAATCGATGATGAACCACTTGTCACCATCCACCATGATATTACTGAAAATCATATCAAAGTCCGCCGCGGGATAGGTGGGATTGTAGCCCGTTCTTTCCACGTATTCGCAGAACAGCTTATGGAAGCCCTCACAATCGTCCTTCTCCAGACATTCGTCCAAAAGCTCGGAAAGCAGTCTGCCGGGCAGGAATTCAAAGCTGTCCCATACCTTTCCGTCCTCTTCCATAAGAGTGCAGGCATTCACGGAAATATTGCCGCCCTCATACCTTGCAAGCAGGGACCGGTAAGCATCCTCCATACTGCGGATATGCTCCTCCGCCTCTTTACATAACGGGTGTTTTTCCACATGGGCCTTTCCCTCCGCATCCCGGCAGATATCCGTACGGATACAGTATTCCTTTGCTCTGTCGTTGGAAAAGCGGGAGTATTTCACATCGAAGCCGTCCCCGATAATCACTACATAAGAATTGCTGAACACAGAAAACAGCTTGTCCTCCACAATGCCGTCAAACGCATTCTTTTCATCGAACAGAAGCATTCTGTCCCTGTCAAAATTACGCATGTTATTTGATAATTCTCCCTTGCCGGGCAGATATTCGTCCGAATACAGGGTGGTCATGAATTTGTAATCCGGGTACGGATAATAAAAATGATATTTTCCTACGCCGCAGGATGCCAGAATTTTTTCCAGACCTTTTCTTGAAAAGGTACGTACCCCGCCGCCCGCTTCGTAATTCTCAATTCCGGAAAAATAGGTGCCGAGATGGTCTTCCTTGCAGCCCGCAAAATATTTCAGTCCGTATTTGTTTTCAATGGCAATGACAATCCTGCCGCCGGGAGCCAGGTGCTTTTTAATCATATTCAAAAAATCTTCAAATGGCGTTTTACTTCCCATGTAGCTCTGTCCGTACTCAAACACGCCGATCAGAAAAATATAATCGAAATTGTCCGGCAAATCCGGTTCAATATCCTTGAAATTGCCCACATGGATAGTCACATTTTCACATTCCGCATGGCGGTAGGCATTTATCATGCTCCGTTTTTTGGAAAGGTCCACACAGGTCACCTCCCCCGCTTTCCGGGAAAGAGCGCCCGTAATGGCGCCGCAGCCGCTTCCCACCTCCAGCACCTTTTCCGTGTGCTTCATGGGAATCCAGTCCACAATGTTTTCCCTGAGAGGGGATAAATGATACAGAATGGGCCAGCTTTTCTTTTCTTCGATAATCTGCCGGTACTCCACCTGTGCATAATCCTTCACGATGGAAAGAAGCTCGTCCTCCACCTTGCCGTCGCAGTATAAATCCTCACCGGGATAGTGTGTTAAATCCAGTGTGATTTTTCCAATCTGTTCCGTTACGTTTTCTGCCATTACGCCTCCTGCCGGTAGGGTATCACCTTATCCTTTGCGGCATTCTTTACCTCTACCTTAGAATTCATATCATAAAAGCCCACCGTGTCCTTGTCGGAAACCACGGTTACATTCAAAACATCATACAATCTGTGGTAAACCTGGAATTCGCTGCCCTCATAGCCCGTAACACCTAAGGAAAGCAGATATTCCCCACCCTGTAGACTCATATTCTGCTTAAAAGTCACTTCCTTTACCACGCCCGCTTCCACAGGCTCCAAAAATGCCTTTTCTATCATGCTGTTGGTGCCGGTAATTTCCGTTCCCTTGATATTCTTAAAGGAAAACGCAAAAATCGGAGCAACAATCCGGTCGTGAAATGCCACCTTTACGTGGATGGTAAACTCCGTGCCCTTAATGACGGCGGTGGTCTTCACGCCCTTGTCATCGGTAATGTAAAATTCCGTCATTTCCGCCTGCTTGGTACCGTATTCCAGAAGCTCCGGATTTAACACGTTTTCAGGAATATGGATATCCATATCTTCCTTGTCGTGGATTTCGTACTGACCCACCAGCACCCGTTTGAAGGCATCAATCATTTCCTTGGGGCTGCCCTCGCCTAAAAGATTACCCTGATTTAAGAGGTATACCCGGTCGCAGTATTTGCTGATGCTGCTTAAGTCGTGGCTGACAAACACGATGGTCTTGCCCATTTTCTTGAATTCTTCAAACTTATGGTAGCATTTTGCCTGAAAGAAAACGTCACCGACGGAAAGTGCTTCATCCACAATGAGGATTTCCGGCTCGATATTGATGGCAACCGCAAAAGCCAGACGCACGAACATACCGCTGGAGTATGTCTTGACCGGCTGGTACACATAGTCGCCGATGTCCGCAAATTTTAAAATTTCCGGCAGTTTCGCATCGATTTCCTTCTGGGAAAATCCCATCATGGTGCCGTTTAAGTACACATTTTCAATGCCGTTGTATTCCATGTTAAAGCCTGCACCAAGCTCAAGCAGCGCCGAAATTCTGCCGCTTACATTTACCTCCCCCGAAGTAGGGCTTAAGACACCGGTAATAATCTTTAAGATAGTGGATTTACCGGAGCCGTTGGTACCGATAATACCCACAGTTTCGCCCTGAAAAATCTCAAGGGACACACCGTTTAAGGCATAATGCTCCTTTGCCTTCTTCCGGGTCAGTCCAAAGGCTTCCTTGAACCGGTCCGAGGGCTTGTCATAGAGTTTATATACTTTTTTAAGGTCTTTGACCGTAATTGCAGGCTTTCTTTCCTGATTATCCATTGCTCTTACCTTTCCGCTTTTCATTACAGCACATCCGCGAAATGCACCTTCAGCTTCTTAAATACCACGGCGCCGATACCGAATACCACAATCGTGAAAATCCAGAAATACATGGTAGAAAAGAAGTCCTCAAAGAACCAGGAATGGCCGTAAATGGCATCCCGGTATCCGTTTACAATATAAACCATGGGATTTAATTTTAAGATTTTCGCCCAGGTAGGACTGATGGCATCAAAGTTCCACATAATGGGGGTCGCCCACATGCCGATTTGCAGCATAATGCTGATAATCTGGGAAATATCGCGCATAAATACCACAAGAGAGCAGGTGGTGTAGCTTAATGCCAGCACCAGAACAAAGGTGCAGAAGCTGTAATAAAAAATCTGCAGGGTATACAAAGTGGGGGTATAACCGTAAAAAGCGGCAATCAGAAGCAGAATGCAAATAAAAAACACGTGAACAAAGGTAGCGCCGATGACCTTGATAATCGGCAGGATACTAATCTTGAACACCACTTTCTTTACTAAATAATTGTACTCCAAAAGCGCCATGGTGCCGTTTGTCCAGGCTTCGTTAAAATAAAACCACGGAACCAGGCCGGCGGTTAAAAAGAGCACGAACGGAATGTCGCTGCCGCCGCGCATTGCCATACCGGCGCTTCCCATAATCACATCAAACACCAGCCAGTACATGACAACCGTAATCACCGGCTGCACCATTGCCCAGACCGCGCCGAGATAGGAGCCCGCATACCGCTTTTTAAAGTCGTTCTTTGCCAGCTTCCAGATTAAATGCCTGTTCTGGTACAGCTCCACCGGCAGACCTGTCACTTTATCGTAAAGTGCCGTAAACAATATGCAGGAAACTAAAATTACCACAACGGAAATAATCTTTTTAAGATTTTCCTCCGCTGCCTGGGCATTCGGATTTTTATGGAACACAATCAGGCATGCCATAATAAGCGCCGCTATATAAAAAAGAAGAATGCCCGTCTTTTTTGAAATCTTTTTCTTCATAGTAAGTGCTTATGCCTTTCCCAGTTCTTTTGCATATTCCCGGAAGCTTCCCCATTTGGTGTCCTTTTCGGATAAAATAAGCTCCATGCCCTCCGGAATCGGCCACTCTACCTTAATATCCGGGTCCTTGTAGGAAATACCGCCCTCATCGCCGGGATGGTAAAACTCCGTACACTTATAGCAGAACTCCGCATAATCGGAAAGCACTAAAAAACCGTGTGCAAAATTCTTCGGTATGAAAAACTGCTTTTTGTTTTCTTCGGAAAGAAGCACGCCATACCATTTGCCGAAGGTTTCCGACTCCGGACGCATATCCACCGCCACGTCGAACACTTCTCCGCGGATAACACGGACTAACTTGTCCTGCGGGAACTGCTTCTGAAAATGTAAACCGCGCAGCACGCCCTTCTTGGATGCGGACTGGTTGTCCTGTACAAAATTAAGGCCAATACCGGCTGCCTTGTAATCGTTGTAATTGTAGGTTTCCATAAAGTAGCCTCTGTTATCCCCGAATACCTGTGGGGTCAGAATTTTTAAGCCCTCGATTTCGCATGTTTCCACTGTAATCTTTCCCATATTAAAACCTTGCCTTTCCTGTCTGTCTATCATTTCCTGTAACTTACATTCAAATCCACATTGCCGTTAATACCGTTGATTTTACCCTTGGAGGTATACTGCCACATCTGGTAATAGCCCTGATACAGGGGCACACTCCGGTACTCCGCAAGCCAGATGTCGTAGGACTCCAGTGTACTGGCTGTAAGCCTATTGTTGTACCAGTTGCGGCTGGCATACACGCCCGCCTCCAGACCGGCATTTTTCACGGTGGTGCAGAACGCCTCACAGACAGCGGTACGCTCTTCCACATTTAGGGAATCCGCCCTTCCGTTTCCGCCGGCGCCTTCCGTATCGATGAATACGGGGTACTGCAGTTCATAGTCCCGCACCAGACTGATGACCATACTTGCCTCTTCGACGGCTTCCACTTCGTTTACCGCCTGGGTAAAGAAATACACACCCACTTTGATGCCCGCTGCCCGGGCGCCCCTGATATTCTGTTCAAAATAAGGGTCCTCCACCAGACTGCCGGTAACGGAACCTCGGTAACCGCAGCGGATAATGGCAAAATCCACGCCTTCGTTCTTCACCTTGTCCCAGTCGATTTCCTTCTGCCACTTGGAAACGTCAATTCCCAGCACGCCGGTTTTGGATACTCCGGAGGTCTGCCGGATTTCGGTATCGTCCCCATCGGTATTGGCTTCGGCACTGTCTTCCGCTTCCGCATCAATTTCCGCCTCGGTTTTGATAAGCAGGGAAATGTCGTCTATCGCCACATACTCCACCTTGTCCTTCACCCGGACATCCGTGGCACTTAAAGGTGTACGGTAGCCGCTTATGGGCTTTAACGCCACCTCATACTCTCCGGCAGGAAGGTCCCCGATGTAAATCACACCGTCCTTATCCAGATCCTTGTATTCGTCCTTGCCGTTTAAGGTGATGTAAAAGCTTTCTCCCTCCACCGGTTTGTTGTCCCTGTCCACAATCTGCACACGCAAATCCTTTTCCACGGAGGTCACAATCAGGGAAAGCCGGTTCGTTTCATCATATAGTCTGTCGGTCTCCTTTGTGTCCCGGTCAAAGAAATACTCATCCTGCAAAAAAGCGGACAGATTGCTTTTATCCGCTCCCTGCTGCCCGGCACCGGTATCCTGGTCCGTCTGTGTACCCGCAGACGTCACCGCGCCGCCGGCATCCGCCGTTCCCTTCCTTTGGGGAAGGTTGGTAAACAGAACCAGTAAAAGCAGCAGCAGACACATGCATACCGAAACACAGATTGCCGTTCGTTTCCATTTAGAGTCCATTTGCAACCTCTGTTAAATATTTGCCGTAATTCGTTTTCATGAGCGGCTCCGCTAAAGTCAAAAGCTGCTCTCTTGTAATAAATCCGCGCTTGTAGGCGATTTCCTCGATACAGGAAATGTAAAGTCCCTGCCGTTTCTGGAAAGCTGCTACGAAATCCGCCGCATCAAGCAGGGCGTCGTGATTGCCGGTGTCCAGCCATGCAAAGCCTCTTCCCAGTGTTTCCACACGCAGGGTTCCTCTCTGCAGATACTCGTTGTTGATGCTGGTAATTTCAATTTCACCTCTTGCGGAGGGTTTTACGTTTTTCGCAATCTCCACTACATCATTGTCATAAAAATAAAGACCCGGCACCGCATAATTGCTCTTGGGATGCTCCGGCTTTTCTTCGATGGAAAGGGCCTTGCCGTTTTCATCAAACTCCACTACACCGTACTCTCTCGGATCTCTTACATAATAACCGAAAATCGTCGCGCCCTTTTCCCGGGATGCCACTTCCTTAAGCACTCTGGAAAAGCTCTGTCCGTAAAAAATATTGTCGCCCAGAATCAGCGCCACCCTGTCATTACCGATGAAATCCGCGCCGATGATAAAGGCGTCCGCCAGTCCTCTGGGCTTGTCCTGAACCGCATAGGAAAGCTGCATGCCGATCTGGCTGCCGTCGCCTAAAAGCTCCTCAAATACCGGCAAATCCCTCGGGGTGGAAATAATCAGGATTTCTTTAATCCCCGCCAGCATCAGGATGGACAGTGGATAATAAATCATTGGTTTATCGTAAACAGGCATAATCTGTTTGGAAATGGCTTTGGTGAGCGGGTACAGTCTGGTACCGGATCCTCCGGCTAAAATAATTCCTTTCATGAAATATCTCCTTTCAGGTCAGTTAAATTTATTTTATCACAGAATATGGAAAATGGGAACAGCGAAAGCCATTCCCATGTAATCGTGTTTCACGGATTATTCGTACATTTCACTGTAATACTTCTGATAATCCCCGCTGGTCACATTTTTCATCCAGTCCTCATGTTCAAAATACCAGGCAATGGTCTTTTTGATACCATCCTTAAACATGGTTTCGGGATACCAGCCGATTTCTGCCTTAATCTTATCGGGAGCGATGGCATAACGTCTGTCATGTCCCTTTCTGTCCTCCACGTAGGTAATCAGGCCTTCGTTGATCCATGCCTTTCTTTCGTCTCCGTCCGGCAGCATTTCCTGCAGGGTATCCAGAATGATATGAATAATCTCGATGTTCTGTTTTTCGTTGTGTCCGCCGATGTTGTAGGTTTCAAACAGTCTGCCCTGTTCCTGCACCATATCAATCGCTTTGGCATGGTCCTCCACATAGAGCCAGTCACGCACATTTTTGCCGTCGCCGTACACCGGAAGCTTCTTGCCCTGCAGGGCATTGTTGATAATCAGCGGAATCAGCTTTTCCGGGAACTGGTAAGGTCCGTAGTTGTTGGAGCAGTTCGTAATATTGGCAGGGAAATGATAGGTATCCATATATGCCTTTACCAGCATATCGGAGCTTGCCTTGCTGGCGGAATACGGACTGTGGGGAGCATAGGGAGTGGTTTCATAGAAGAACTCATCGTCTTTTTCCAGGGAACCGTAAACCTCATCTGTAGAAACATGCAGGAATTTCTTGCCTTCCTTAAAGCTGCCGTCCGGAAGCTCCCATGCTTCCTTGGCGCAGTTTAACATAACAGCGGTACCGTATACATTGGTCTGCACAAATACTTCCGGGTTGCGGATGCTTCTGTCAACATGGCTTTCCGCCGCGAAATGCACCACTCTGTCGATGTCATTTTCCGTAAACACCTTGCGGATGGCTTCCTTGTCGCAGATATTGGCTTTTACAAAAGTGTAATTGTCCCTTTTCTCCACGTCCTTTAAGTTTTCCAGGTTGCCCGCATAGGTAAGTGCGTCCACATTGATGATGCGGATTTCGTCCCCGTATTTTTTGAACATGTAATGAATGTAGTTGGAACCAATGAAGCCGGCTCCTCCTGTTACCAGATAAGTTCTCATGCTTATCTCCTTTCTGTCCCTTATATAATTGCTTTCTTTACTTGTTCGGTTTTGATTTAGTAGCCCAGATAGCTGATGTTTAAGTCCACGTTTCCGCTGATGCCTGAAATCTTGCCGGTAGACTTGTACTGCCACATGTCATAACGTCCTGTGTAGGTCGGAGTTGCCGCATACTGTGCCAGCCAGATTTTGTATTTGCCGAGCTGTCCGGCATCAATTTTATTATTCAGCCAGCTCTTGTTGGCATAAACACCTGCAGTATAGCCCGCATTCTGTACGGTTTCACAGTAAGCCTTGATAACATCCGTTCTGGTTGCCTTATCAATCCTGTCACCGCGTCCGTTGCTACCTTCCACGTCTAAGAAGACCGGATAGGAAATCTTGTACTTTTTAATCAGTTCAATGGTCATGGAGGCCTCTTCTACCGCTTCCGCTTTGTTTATTGCCTGGGAGAAGAAGTAAACGCCCACCTTAAGGCCTGCCGCATTGGCGCCCTGGATGTTTGCTTTGAACTTGGGGTCTTCTACCAGTGCACCGGTAGAGGAGCCGCGGTAACCGCAGCGGATAATAACATAGTTGACACCGGAATTCTTTACTGCCGTCCAGTCAATGGTACCGTTCCACTTGGAAACGTCGATACCGAAGCTGCCACTGCCGGTAACCAGGGAACCGTCGCTTGCAAAATTGTACTTTGCACCCTGAATAACCTGTTCGCCGGTCACCTTGTTGCCTGCCGCATCAAAGAAATACAGCCTGCCGTCAATAGTCTGCCAGCCGGTATACTTTATCTTGCCCTCTGTTTTAATATAGAAGGTTTTGATGTTGGCATCGTAATAGTCCGCATAAGTGGCTTCGCGGTATTTGTTGTCGGATGTCAGCACGTAAAGCTGTCTGTTGCTGGTATCCGTCAGCTTGCCTTCCTTTGCCGCTACCTTAACGGTAAATGTCTGGCTCTGGGTAAAGCCGTTGTCGGTATAATTTACGGTAACGGTAGCGGAGCCGGTCTTGACGCCGGTAACCTCTACGGTAGCCGTTAAGCTGCTGCCGTCGGAGGATTTCTTTGTTTCGGAAATCTTTACGGTAGCAATATTCTTGTCGGAAGTGTCCGCGGAAAAGGTGCCGGTTGTGCTTCCTGCCGTAGCTGTCACCGTACCCTTGCTTCCGGGCATAATGCTTAAAGTGCTCTTATCCAATTTCAGGGTATTTTTCTGTACGGTAATGGTACATACCGCCGTAAGGGAGCTATCTTTTAGCTTTACGGTCAGAATGGCAACGCCCGCTTTTTTACCGGTTACGGTAATGGTTGCCGTGCCGTCCTTTAAAGCTCCCATGGAAACAGAAGCCACATCCGTCTTATCCAGTGTATATTCCAGTGTACCGTCCTTGGAGCCGGCGGCATCGCTGTTGCCGATAATCGCCTTGATTTCCGCCTTGGCATTGGGTGCCAGGGAAAGGTTGCTCTGGCTTAAGGAAAGGGTACGGCTGTCCGCCTTTTTCATAACCGTAACCGTGCACACCGCTGTAATAGCAGGATTTTCTACAGAAGCTACGGTAATTTGTGCGGTGCCTTCCTTCTTTGCCGTAACCGTACCGTTATTGTCTACCGTTGCCACGCCGGCATTGGAGGAAGTCCAGGTAACCGCCTTGTTGCCGGCATCATCCGGCGCCACGGTAGCCTTTAAGGAAGCCACACCGCCCTCCGCCAGTGTCAGGGAAGTATTGTCAAGAGAGATGCTCTTAACATCCACCTTTTTTTCTGTAACACTTATCTGGCAGTTGCCGGTGAAGGTTTCTGTCCTGCTGGCATTGTTTCCGGAAGGATCGGTTTCCTGAATCGTACCCTCCACAATAATCTTCAGATTCGTGGTACCTGCTGCAAGACCCGTTACGGTTCCGTCGGAGCCGACACTGATAATGTTGCTGTCGTAATTCGTATAGGTCGCCTGACCGAAGCTTACATTGCCGATGCTTGCAGAATATACAAGCTTTTTGCTTTCTCCTACCTGCAGGCTGAAGCCGCTGACATTCAGCTCTGCCGTGCGGATATAGGTACCTGCCTTGGCAGAGGTCATGGGGTCCTTCACATTCTTTCTGTCAATGGCGGTGTAGGTTGCTTCAATAACCGTCTTGGTGGACTCCACCCATGCCACGGTATCCGTCAGGGTGGACTCCTGCTCGGTATCGTTAATCATGGTGTCTTCTTTCTTGGAATCTATTTCCGATTCTTTCTTGATTTCGTCGGAAACGTCTACCTTCTGGTAAACAATTTCTTTCCGGACATCCACCTTCTTCGCTGTGGTGCTGATTTCGTAGTCCTTGTACTTTTCATCCGTGAGCGCATTCATGGCAACACTGTACTTGCCGGGTGTGATGCCGGTTTTGTAAATAATGCCGTCCATGTCATCGTCCGTCCAGGTTTCCGTCTTTTTGCCGGGTGTTTCCACCGTTACGGAGAACGGTACATTGGCAATCAGCTTGTTTGTCTTGCTGTTGACGAATTTGATCTTCAGGTCCTTTTCAATGGATGTGGTATTCATGGTTACCGTTACATCCTTGGTATATTCATTTTCGTCGTAATCCTTCTGCTCGTCCTCCCGAATGGCGTTGGCTGCATCAATTCTTGCCTTTTCCGCATCCGCCACAGCCATCAGTCCGTCCTCTCCCACGACATGGATACCGTCCATGCTGCTGCCGATAGATGCCACCGGCTGGGAAGCGGGCTTGTTTTTCTTTGTCAGATTGTCCACATAAATAGTGCCTGCCACAAGTGCCAGCACAAGCACCAGTACGCCGGAAGTGGTAATTACGCGGTCAATGGCGCTCATATGCACCAGGGAATACCATACCTTCTGGAAGAAATTGAGGTCGGTCATGGCGCTCCAGGGCAGAGGCTCATCGTCATCATCATCTTCCTCGTCCTCTTCGTCCGTTTCCTCTTCGTATTCATCCCCGTAGTCCTCGCCGGCTTCGTCCAAATCCACATAGGCGCCGTCCGGTTCGTATTCTTCGCCGGGCTCATATTCCGCTACTGCGGCATTGGTATCATAAAGCTGAACGCCGTACTCATCTTCGCTGTCATAGGCTTCTTCGTATTCGACGTCGTCTTCGGCTCCGTCCTCATAAGCTTCTTCGTAATCGACACCATCTTCGGCTCCGTCCTCGTAAGCCTCCTCGTATTCGACGCCGTCTTCGGCTCCGTCCTCATAAGCCTCCTCGTATTCGACGCCGTCTTCGGCTCCGTCCTCATAAGCCTCCTCGTATTCGACGCCGTCTTCATACCCTTCGCCGTCGTAAGCTTCCTCATAGTCGCCCTCTTCGCCGTAGGTTTCTTCCGCATCGAAGTCTGTATCAAAATCTTCCATGTCGAAGTCATCATCTGTATATTGTTTTTTATGTCCAAACAACTTTCTCATGTATCCCATACCTTTCCATCCATAGATACTGATTAGTATAACATTATTCTGTGGGCCGTTCAAGTTTCAGGCACTCTCTTATCATTAGAAATTTCTTAATTTTTCGTAAGAAACGGTTTCGTTCCCTTTTCCTTTTCTTATTTTCCTTTAAATTGTATCGGGTTTGTATCATTTCTAAAAAAATTAGAAACTTTGCAACTTTGCTTTACAGTTTTACCGAAGAATAGTACAATCAGTTTACATCCCGGGCTTCCGGGCAATACTGAAACAAACGACAAGGCGCATGCCCCGCAGAAAGGTTGTACGGTCATGGACAAAAAGCAAATGACAGAAAAAAAAGGATATTCCCCCGCAGAAAATTTGGATGACGGCTGGGACGATTTGGAAATAGAGGATTTGGAGATAGAAGATTTAGACGGCGACAGTGACGGGAACGAAGTCGATGTAGAAGAAGCCGGCATGGATACGGAAGAAACCGGCGACGATTACGTGGAATACGACGATGAGGACGAGGAAAATGAAGATGAGGAGGAAAATGACAGCGATGCGGAGGATGCCCTTGGCAGAAAAGAAAAGCGTCTGCGTGTCAGCATCCACCTTGTTTTAGGCATTCTCATTCTGGGTATCCTGGGGCTTTGTTTCTATAAGTACAAGACCTTCGGCAACCGGATTACCCAGGAAGACATTGATGCCATTCCCACACCGGAAAACCCGGAAATCGAAACCTACGACTATTTTACCGCCAATCCCATGCAGGATGACGGCACATTTCCCGAGGATGACGGGGTAACTACCGTTGTCTGCTTCGGCAATGCGCCCTTTGCGGATGACAAGGACAGCGACAGCAGCGTCTGCAGCCTGTTTGCCAAAGACTCCCGGGCAGTTGTTTACAATTATGCCGTGGCGGACTCCCTACTGGCTGCCCATGAAAATCCTTTTACCACCGATCATCCCATGGATGCGTTCAGTTTTTCCTATCTGATTTCTTCTTTAGTATCCGGCGACAAAACCCGTCTGGAAGACGCCTATGCTTCCATGGAAAATGTGCCCGCAGGCTTACAATCTTCCATGGACGAACTGTTTTCTCTGGATTTTCGGACCGTGGATATGGTTTACATTATGTACGACGGCAGCGACTATCTGGAAAACAGCATGATTTACCACGACCAGATACCCGATGAGCCCCGCTACATTGCAGGCTCCCTGACCGCCGGAATTACTGCCCTCCGGAATGCTTATCCCTGGGTCGATATCGTGGTTATGTCCCCCACATTTGCCTATGCTGTTGATGAAAACGGAAAGTATGTGAGCAGTGATATGCAGAAAAACGAATGGAATGTAGGACTGTCCCTGTATTTTATGAAGGAATACGAAACTGCCTTCGACAACCGGGTGTCCTTCGTAGACAACTTCTACGGCGCCATCCATGAAGATATCGCTTCCGACTACCTCACCGACAATCTGCATCTCAATGAAGAAGGACGGAAGCTGATTGCAAAGCGGATGTACGATTCCCTTACCGCCGTACAGAACTTACAGAAACAGTAATTTTTCAAAAAGAGCCACTGCTGCGGGCAGTATGCTGTCCGGGAATTCAAAATGCTCCGTATGTAACTGGGCGTGTTCTTCGCCGTCTCCGATGCCGAAGAATGCGCCCTTTGTGTCCTGTAAATAATAGCCGAAATCCTCCGACCAGCGCATGGGAACTGCCAGTTCTTCCGTGGCAAGTCCCAGTTCCTTTGCCGCTCTTTCTACCGCTTCCACACATTCCGTATGATTCTCCGTTGCCGGGAATCGCTCGATTTCCTTCATTTGCAGGGAAAATCCTCCGGCGCCTGCTTTTTCGTCTGCCAGCCTGCGTATTTCTTCCAGATAACGGGAAAATACACTTTCCCTCTCTCCTCTTATCGTAAGACGTAGCACCCCGTCGGATGCCGAAACACCATAGCTTTCACTTCCGATTTCCATACCGATAAGGGTCATCAGCACAAAGCTCTCCTGTTCCCGTATTTTCTTTGTCAGCGCCTCTATGGAAAGCAGCAGCTCCGCCAGGGCCGTCCCGGGATTTTTGCCGGCTTCGGGGTAAGCGGCATGGCTGGGAGTCCCAGTCATACGGATTTCCAGACCGGTGGATGCACAGGCAAATGTTCCTTTTTTGAACAGCACCGTTTTTTCGGGATAGCCCGGAATATTGTGCAGTCCGTATATTCTTTCGATATTCTTCTCCTTAATAAGCTCCCTGCAGACAGCGGCGCCCTCTCCGGTTTCCTCCGCCGGCTGAAAAATCAGGTATACATCCCGGGAAAGCTTTTCCTTTTCTTTATCCAGGATAAGCGCCAGTCCCGACAGAATACTGCTGTGCCCGTCGTGCCCGCAGAAATGTCCCGGTTTCCCATCATGTGCGCACACGGCATCCATATCCGCCCGGAATGCCACCGGAGGCATTTTCGCCCCGGGAGCTTTCGCATACGCGAAGAAATAACTGCCCCGATCCTCTGTCTGCAAAGAAGTATTCTCCTTAAGAAATGCCATCAGGCAGGCTTTTGTTTTGATTTCCTCCCCTGATTTTTCCGGCATACTGTGCAGTGTTTTCCTTAAAGCCTTTATTTTTTGTAAATCCTCTTCCGTTATCATTTCTGCACCTCTCCTGTATAAATATTGGCGGTTATGGTTTCCGCCGCGCCATCGGCATTTTCTTTCGTATACCGTACCAGATTTTTTCCGATGTATTCGGCATCCGCCGGAAATCCCTTAGACCTACGGCAGCTTTCTATATCATAGAACCAGCTCTGCCTCGTGCCGTCTTCCCATTCGACCTGAACTCTTAAAAAGCCGTTTTTCGTCTCGTATTCTGCAGCTTCCACCTTCTTTACGATGCTGGTTTCCAGTACCGTGCCGTCCTTTCCGAACACTCGGATCAGCTCCAGCCCTGTATTCAGTCCGAAAATGCTGTAGTATTCTTCCGGATTTTCCTCTATGGTTTTTAAGATGACATATTCCTTGTCCTGCGGGACGCGGGTGCAGCCCGCCTGGCAAAGAAGCAGGGCAATGTAGAGCAGCAGCAGTACTTTCTTCATATCTTTCATATATCCTCTCTGATTTTATAATTTTTATATTTATAAATTGACATAACTTTACATAAATTTTATAATTAAAATGATTTTTACTTTTGGGAAACCGTGCAGGGCAATTACGAACGGAGAAAGGATGAAACACTTATGTATATTTACATCACCACATTTTCCATCATACAGGCAATCCTTACCTCCAATCTTCTTATCTGCCTCTGCGCTTTCATTATGAAACGGAAAAAGCTGTTGTGCCGGATGCCCTACAATTCCATTGTGGTGCTGCTTCTGCTTGCCATGGTGCGGCTCTTCTTTCCCTTTTATTTCGGTTTTTCCCATGTAATTTCTTTCTCACAGAAATCCATGCAGTTTTTATTATATCCTTCCCGGTGTGTATTTCAATCCCAAGGCTATTATTTTTCAGCCTTTGATATCTTCTGTACCGTCTGGGGCATCGGCGTCATTATTATAGCATTCTGCTATCTTAGGAAGGAAGTCATTGTAACCCGTTTCATTGCCGGTTTCGGTACCGATATGTCAAAGCAGGAGCCCTATGCTTCCATCCTGGCAGAGCTGGCCGCAGGACACAGACGCGGCAATGTTTTCCGCATTTACCGCATTCCCGGTGTTTCCGCACCCTTCATCCGCGGCGTTATCCAGCCCGCTATTCTGATTCCGGAAAATATGGAATTAAACGAACAGGAGCTTTACTATGTGCTGGCTCACGAGGTGTCCCACTACCGTCATCTGGATACCCTGATTAAGCAGCTCCTGCAGCTTACCTCCATTCTGTTCTGGTGGAATCCCGCCTGCCACATCTTAAACAGACAGGCAGACCTTATGTTTGAGCTGCGTGTGGACCATACGGTTACCAGAAACAACAGAGGAACGGTTTTGGAGTATCTCCAGTGCATTTTAAATATTGCCGAGCAGGCATGCGAGCCCAGTGAGATTCCCGAATACCTGTATATTGGTTTTGCGAAAAAAGAGGATGCCGGCATGCTGACCAAACGTGTGCATTACCTGATAGAGAAAGCCGAAAAACCCGGGAAAACCGGTGCTTTTGTGGCTTTACTGTCCGCTGCATTCCTTTTTATTGCATCCGTGACATTTGCTTTTCAGGTACAGGACTATGATATCCACACCGTATACTTCGACCTTACTCCGCAAAATTCCTATATTATCGAAAAAGAAGACGGAACCTACGATATTTATCATTTAAATCAGTATACGCAGACCGTAACCTCTTTAATGGGTTATGATACATCCATTCCCGTATACCGGGAAAATGAATAAGAAAGGAGGAATTCACCATGAAAGCAGTTGAAATTTGCAAAAAGGGGATTCGCACGTTTGCTGCCTGCCTGGCTCTGTCCGGTGTCTTGTTCTTCGGAATGAGTGATACCGCATCCGCAGCCGAGGTTGTGCCTTCCGCAGATGTCTTAATCTCCTCCGAAGAGGTAAGTATTGCCTCACAGCCGGATGTCAATGTCAAATGGTATTACAAGACGGAAAACGGCAAGCTCTACAAAAGACTTTGGGACGTAAACGTTCAGATTTGGCTGACTGACTGGATTTATGTACGCGACTTATAGTCCTCTTTTTTTTAGCCAAAGGAAACACCGCAATAGTGTTATACTGTTGCGGTGTTTCTATTTTATACGTTTATGTCCTCTTTGTTCTGTTTCGCAAGATACTATTCCTTTTTCGTGACCATATCCATGTAAATAACATATCCGTCTGTTTCTGCGTACTTTTCATAACCGTACTCTTTCAGTGTTCCGTCTATGGGCTTAGTTTCCGCAAGCACAATGTACAGACATCCGTCCTGTCTGGCAAGCTCCGCTGCCTTTTCGGGATTTATGGTGTCCTCCGTCAGCGCATGGAACAGTTCGCTTCTGTCCGCCCAGTCAAATAAAATATATTCCCTGCCGTAGGGCATCTCTATCTTTGCCGAGTACTGTCTGACATATTGGAACATTTCCCAGGGAACCGCCGCCTTTACCTTGCCCTCCTCCGGCTCCATAATGTCGCAGACATTGATAACCTCCTGCGGAATATGATAGGCATTTTCCGCCCATTCCACATGGGAACTCTGGTAAATGAGGCTGCCGGACAAAATCATGATAAGCGCTGCCAGAATTCCCGCAAAGGGCTGTATTTTCCTGTCCAGCATCTGCACCGCTTTTACGGTGGCATACGCAATCACGGGCACCACGGGAAGCAGCCACAAAAAGCGCCAGTATAGATCCTCTCCGATTACCCGGTAAACCACCCAGGCCCACAAAGGGCAAAAATAAATTAACAGTGTAACCGTCGGCACATATACAAAAAGCAGGCGGTTAGCCTTATTTTTTTCCTTGAAAAACAGATAAATCAGGGATACCAGAAACAATCCCACCATCATGCCCGTCCCGCAGTACCGTCCGAAGCAGGCAATTATTCGTTCAAACATAGTCCGCTCCTCCTTATTTCACCACGGCATACAGTACCATATAGCACAGACCGGGAACCATACAGAAAAACAACGGCAGCAGAGGCTTCCATTTTTTCGTCATAAAAAGCAGGCACAAGCCAAATACCCCCAGCAGAAACGGGCTTAAAAAATCACCCATGGTGCTTCCGAGCCCCGCCGAAAAAACTGCCATGGAAAGCAGCAGCCAGAGGCTTTTTTCCGCCTTTTTGTCGTACAGAAGCCGCTCCGCCAGTATGTGCAGCAGCAGAAACATGGCAGGGACCACAATGGCGCACAGAAGCGCCTTTCCCTGTCTGGTACGGCTTATTAAAAACGTTTCCGCCGTATATGCCGATACATTGCCCCACAAAATAAGCACTTCCGCAAAAATCAGGAATGCCGGCAGTTTTTTCCGGTTTTTCCCAAGCAGCCGGTATCCCAGCAGACCGTAAATGCAGTAGGCAAGGGGCAAAAGGATAAGCGGCATCAGGGTATGGGAAAAAACAGCAGGATGAATGCCCGACAATTTCGAAAGAAAGGCAATCCAGATAGGAAACGGCGCCAGACAATGCCGGAAATCCAGTGAGGTGCTGCCGAAGTTATACGGAAGCAGACGGTACATACTGTCCCAAGTAACCGATAAATTTGAGGTCGTGACAAAACCCCCCCCCCCCCCCCCCCAACCCCCCCCCCCCCCCGCCAGTACAAGCTGTATTAGAATGCCCGCCAGAGCAATCGCCCACAGGCGTTTTTCTCCTTTGCTGAACGGCTCCCGCACCACCTTGAGAGCAGGCGTTTTCTTTCTGTCCGCTGCCTTTACCGCACTGCCTGCTATAAAGCACAGAACAAGCAGTATACCGTAAACTACGGAAAGTCCGGTCAGTGTCGCACCCATTACAATCGCCGGTACGGCAATCAGCTGGAACAGCGCCCACTCTGCCAGAAAACCCGCCAGAAAGTGAAATGCCACGTTTCTCTTGTATTCTTTTATATAGTTACAAATTCCTGCTCCGATTCCCGGCGTAATGACCGCCAGGAAAAGAAGCAGGAGTACAATTCGCACAACCGGCATATTTTTATTCCTTTACCAACCGCAGCGGCATCACCGCCGCATTCTTTTTACTGCTCTTTTACTGCATAAAATTCTTTCACCTTGTCGCAGATGTAGGTCACCTGGTCCTCGGTCAGGGCATAGAACATAGGCAGTCGAAGCAGACGTTCGCTCTCCTTCGTGGTATATTCATCCTCTCCATGGAAACGGCCGAACCGCATGCCCGCGGGAGCCGTATGCAGCGGAATATAGTGGAACACTGCCATAATGCCGTTTTCTTTCAGGAATGCAATCAGGGCGCTGCGTTCGTCAATGTCCGCCGTCTTGATGTAGAACATATGGGCATTGTGGACACATCCGTCCGGTACTACGGGAAGAGAAATTCTTCCGGTATCCGCAAGGGGTTTTAAGCTCTCGTAATAATGGTCCCAGCTGGCACGGCGCCTGTTGTTGATTTCATCCGCCAGCTCCAGCTGCGCATACAGGTAAGCGGCATTCATATCGCTGGGCAGATAGGAAGAACCGTAATTGACCCAGGTATATTTGTCAATCTGGCCGCGGAAATACTTGGAGCGGTTGGTACCCTTTTCCCGGATAATCTCCGCATCCTCCACATATTTTTCGTCGCGGATTAGAAGGGCGCCGCCTTCTCCCATGCTGTAGTTCTTCGTTTCATGGAAGGAATAGCAGCCGAAGTCGCCGATGGTGCCCAGCGCCCTTCCTTTGTAATATGCCATGACTCCTTGCGCAGCATCCTCAATGACCATCAGGTTATGTCTCTTTGCAATGTCCATAATGGTGTCCATTTCACATGCCACACCGGCATAGTGCACGGGCACAATGGCTCTTGTCCTGTCCGTAATGGCATCCTCTATTTTCTTTTCATCGATGTTCATGGTATCGGGACGGATGTCCACAAACACGGGAACCGCACCTCTGAGTACAAACGCATCCGCCGTGGATACAAAGGTGTATGCCGGCATGATGACCTCATCGCCCGGTTTTATGTCCGCCAGCAGGGCGGCAAGCTCTGTGGCATGGGTACAGGAAGTGGTAAGCAGGCATTTCCTTGTGCCCGTTTTTTCCTCTATCCAGGCATTGCACTTTTTGGTAAATTCCCCATCGCCGCATATTTTCTGGTTTTCCACCGCAATTTTAATATAGTCAAGTTCCTTACCCGTATAGGGAGGTACATTAAAATTAATCATAGTTTTGTCCACCTTTCCTTGCACTATTGTACCAAATTACTGCCGGATTGTATACTAAATGTATCATAAACCCCAAATTTCTCATTTTCAAAAATAAGACTGCAACCGTTATTTTCAAGAAATTCCTCAATGAGCTTAAATTTCTCATCCCGTGCCACATAGGAAATATCACTCTCGGCATAGCCGGCGTTTTGAAGTCCTTCTTCCCCATCTTTCAGGTAAATGGCATACCGTTTTTCCAGAATTACCACCGGGAGAATTTCCTTCGCCTGCGTTTTTTCCATATCTTTACGCATAACCTCTATGCCGTAGGATGCCAGGTCGCTCCAGGGATTGAACGCGGAAGGCATACCCAGGTAAAAGCTCACTGCGGGAATATCCCCGTAGAGAATGACCTCCCTGCCGCTAAGTCCCTTCTCCGTTACAAAATCGGAGAGTTCCTGCATCCAGACCGCCTTGTCATGCTCCATGGTAATACCTGCAAGCGCCCGGCAGCCGGTTATTTTCGTATCGGCATTTTCTATTCCGTGGGACTCCGCAAAGACAAATGCCGTGCCGAAAGCCACACCCTGAAACAGGAAAATACCGGTAATAAGCCCTGCAAACACTTTCACGGGAAATGCCGAAAGAAAAATTCTTCCCTTTCCCACCGTCACTTCCTTCTCCCATGTCTGTCTGCCAGACAGATACAGTCTGGTAAACACATAGGGCGCCGCCAGGAACAAATCGTTGATGGCGGGATACAGCTTATTGTTACTGCCGATGGGCGTAATGAAAATGTTAAGCAGCACAAATCCGCCCAGAAGCTTCCATTTCTTTTGTATTTTGGGACAGAAAACATCTGTCAGACACACTGCCATGGTCAGCATCAGAAACAGAATGGAGGGACGCAGCATCGCCACATACTCCGTAAAGCATAAGGACGCAAACTGACGTCTGTATAAAAACAACAGGCACAGCACAGCAAGCACCACACTTCCCGCCTGCTTTATCCGCTTCCATTTTGCAGGCAGAATTGCCCACAGAAGGCAGGCTGCCGCCAGAAAAACACCGATTCGGATTACCCAGTACAGATTTTCTATGTACCAGTCAAAAGCTCCCAGAACCATAGCGGAGGCTTTGTAATCCGAGGCCGTATCCGTCATGGAAAACAGCCTTTTTATGGCTTCCGGGTATGCCGTCACGCCGTAACGCAGACTGATATAGCCCAAAAAGAGCAGGAGCGAACCCACATAGCCTGCCAGGCAGTACAGGGTTTCCTGCACCACTTTTCCTATTTTTTTCCGGCAGATAATACCGTATGCCCACACGCCCACAATAAGAACCGCCTGTGGCAGATTGGAAAAACGGACAAATACATTTGCGCCCAGGATCAGTCCCGCTGCAATCAGAAAGCCTTTTTTCTCCTCCGCAAGTCCCACATACAAAAATAGAATGCACAATAGCAGAAACAGATAGGTCAGGTAATTATACAACACCGCCGTAGGGCACCAGCAGAGGCTGACTGCCGCAAACTCTCCCGCAAATACCGTCCAGAACGGAAGACCGCATTTTTTTACCAGAAAAAAATATGCAATAAGCGCCGTAACACTGACCACAAGTGCGGTATAGATATTCATGAAAAGCAGGGTATCGCCGCCCGGCAGAAGGCTGAAGAAATGCCCCACTGCGTTGGCAAGATAGGTGGAAAACACCCACATGGAATCCATATGGGCAAGTCCCATATACCGGAAATTGGCATAGTTATACCCCGTATCCCTTAAGTCAATCCCCATCCACACATGGCGAAGGGGATAAAGCGCCAGAATAAGCGGCAGAAGGGCATTTTCCGTCCATACCAGCCATTTATTTTTCTTCGTTTCCATCTTTATCACCTCTCAAGGCCGCGGATTTACGTTGTCCGCCTCTTATACCGGAAAAAGCTCTCTCCGGTCCCCAAAACAGCCATGCTCTTACCATGTCAGCGCAGATACCGGCAGGAAACACGAAAAATACCGCCAGGAAAAACCC